>Ga0194130_10000847_pt1 | contig 53915 bp, 37 predicted proteins | sample TA2KigsurfametaG_FD_160084 | JGI IMG/M metagenome (GOLD analysis project Ga0194130, IMG submission 160084) | Freshwater microbial communities from Lake Tanganyika, Tanzania - TA2015050 Kigoma 12 surface | ecosystem: Environmental > Aquatic > Freshwater > Lake | place: Tanzania: Lake Tanganyika...
AGGGAACAGAAGAAAACCAGAAAAGAAAGATTGAAGATATCTATCAGAAAATCAAAACCGGTGAATCGACTGTGGCCGATATGGCGCGCAATTTCAGCGAGGATTTTAATAGCCGCAGTAATGGTGCCGGTGGTGAAATGGATTTTATCAATGTAACCATGTTTATTGGTGACCCCGACCGTCAGTCGCTGGTGGATCGTGGTTTTAAACTCCAAAATATCGGCGATTACTCCGAACCTTTCCGAACCTCTCTGGGCTGGCATATCATCCAGAAAATAGAAGTTAGACCCGTTGGAACCTTTGATATGATGAAAACCACCCTTAAAAATCAGGTGCAAAACAACCAGAGGGCACAGAAAAGTGTGGATGCGCTGGTTGAAAAGGTAAAAAAGGAGAATGGCTATAAAGAACAGCCCGAAAACATGAATGCACTTATAGCCTTGCTCGACAGCAATTTTGTAAAAGGAACATTTAAAGCCGAGAGTTTACCTGAGTTTGCGGCTTCCAACCAGGGAAAGAAAGGTCGTGTTTATGTTAAACCCAACAGCACCAAAACCCCACTGCGTAATTTGTCTCTATTTGAATTGGGGGGCCAAAAATATACCATCGGTCAGTTTGCCAGCCACCTGGAGGTTTCTATGCAACCTGTATCTGGCACGAACATGGAGTTCGTAAATTCAATCTTCAAGGAATGGGTGAAAAGCAAATGTGTTATTTATCAGGATCAGCACCTGGAAGAAAAATCTCCCGAGTTTAAGCACCTGTATCAGGAGTTTAAAGAAGGTATTCTCATGTTTGCACGCATGCAGCAAAAGGTGTGGGACAAAGCCAATGAAGATACCACCGGACTGAAAGCATTTCATGAAGAAAATAGGACAAAATATAAGTGGAACGACCGTTTTGATTGCGAAGTATACCTGTGTGCAGACAAAAAAATGGCCGGTGCTGTGGCCAAAATGGTGAAGAAAGGAATACAACCCGACAGCATCCGCAGAAAATATACACGGTCCAACACCGTGAGCATGGATTACCGTATGGGCAAATACGAAAGTACCGATACTTTCCTGTTCCCAGATGGTCGGATTCTGGCTAACTTATTTGGCAATCCTGAATACCGTGAAAAATCCGGAAAAATATATAATCTGAAACAGATTGGCTCCAACTGGGTAGTAGTTAAAGTTAACCAATTTTTACCCGCAGGCCCCAAAAAACTGGAAGAATGCCGCGGTCTTGCTGCCAATGACTACCAGACATTTCTGGAAGATCAGTGGTTGAAGGACTTGTTAAAAGCCTATCCATACAGTGTAAATCAGCCCGTATTTGAAGCTTTCAGCAAGCGCATGCTGGAAGAGAAAAGTGCTGGTAAATAAGAAGAATGCGAAATATCACCCTTCATAATATGCTGCGTTTTTTTTCGGTGCTTTTTGCGCTCACCGCCGCAGGACTTAAATCTCAGCCCTTGCATGTGGATGGTGTAATGGCCGTGGTGGGTGATAAAGTAGTGCTGCGCAGTGATTATGAAACCGAGATGGGGCAACTAGCTCGCTCAGGTAATTTTCAGGATAGTCAGCAGCTTTCCTGTATGGTTCTGCGCAAACTTATTCTTCGTAAATTGATGCTGAATCAGGCTGAGATTGATTCATTGCCCTTGTCAGAGGAGCGTATTGATGCCGAAATTGACAACCGTTTGCGTTATTTTCAAAGACAGGTGGGCAGTCAGGCGGATTTGGAGCGGTATTTAGGTAAAACCCTATCTGAATACAGGGAAGATATTCGCCCCAAAATGAAAGAGCAACTTCTTGCGCAGGAGATGGAAAGCAAGATTACATCCGCTGTTAAAATCAGTCCGCAGGAGGTGAAGCAGTTTTACAATGATATCCAAAAGGATAGCCTGCCAATAATCCCTGCAGAGGTAGAAGTAGCTCAGTTGCTTATAGAACCCCCTGTTTCGCAGGAGGCTAAAGAATTTGCCCGTGAGCAATTGCAAATGCTTAGAATGCGCATATTGGCCGGTGAGAGCTTTGAAAAACTTGCCAAAACTTACAGCCAGGATCCGGGCTCAAAGGAAAACAACGGCCTGCTACCCGAATTTGGGCGTGGCGAAATGGTACCCGAGTTTGAACGCATGGCTTTTAAGCTTAAACAGGATTCTATCAGCCCGGTTTTTGAGAGTCCGTTTGGCTTTCACCTGATGAAGGTTGCCAAACGCATGGGCGAAAGGGTTCTTGCTTCACATATTCTCATCCGCGCGGACTACACTACTTCGGATTTTACAGCAACCCAGCAACGAATAGATTCTGCATATGACTTGCTTTATGAAAAGAAAATAGACTGGTGTACCGCCGTAAAGCGCTACGCATCAGCCGATATAGGTAACAGGGGTTACTGCGGGTTTTTTACTGACGAGACCACCGGAAGCCAAAAGATGATTTTTGATGAGCTACCACCGGAAATTAAGCTGATAGTTGACAAGTTAAAGCTCGGTGACTTTTCTGAACCTGCAAGGACTTTCACGCCGGATGGCCGTGCGATTTACCGCATGGTTTACCTTAAATCCTTTACAGCTCCTCACCAGGCCAATTTACTTCAAGACTACGGCCGTATTCAGCTGGAAGCAGAAGCCCGTAAAAAGCAAAAAGCCATTGATACCTGGGTTGATAAAACCAAAAAAGACACCTATATCCGCGTGCAGAGCAAACTGATTCAGTGTCCGGATTTGAAAGCCTGGGAGGCACAAAACTGATGAACGAAAAAGAACTGGCAGAATCATTTTCCGCTTCGGTTGCGGAAATAAAAAGAGAAATTTCCAAAGTAATTGTGGGACAGGAGCATGCTGTAGATGCAGTCCTGACCGCTATTTTTTGCAATGGCCATGCCTTACTGGTGGGCGTACCCGGGCTGGCCAAGACCCTGCTGGTAAAAACCGTGGCACAAAGCCTTGATCTTGATTTTAACCGTATACAGTTTACACCTGATTTGATGCCCGGCGATATTACCGGCAACGAAATTCTGGACGAAGACCGAAAATTTCACTTCGTGAAAGGTCCTCTGTTTGCCAATATTGTATTGGCAGACGAAATTAACCGTACCCCGCCGAAGACCCAGGCAGCATTGCTGGAAGCCATGCAGGAACGCAATGTTACGGTAGCCGGGCAGCACCATGCTTTGCCAAAGCCATTTTTTGTGCTGGCAACGCAAAACCCTATTGAGCAGGAAGGGACTTATCCTTTACCCGAAGCCCAATTGGACCGTTTTATGTTCAACATTTCCCTGGAATATCCGGGATATGAGGAGGAAATGCTGATTCTGAAAGGCACTACAGGTGCTGAGGAAGCCGCCGCGGCGAAAGTGCTGGGAGCAGACAGAATTTTAGAATACCAGCAACTGGTGAGGCAGGTTCCGGTTACGGATGCGGTGTTTGAATATGCTGTTTCGCTAGTGCGCAAAACCCGGCCGGGAACGCCTCAGGCAGATGCCGTGGTAAACGAATATGTGAGTTATGGTGCTGGCCCCCGTGCCGGCCAGTTTCTGATACTGGGTGCCAAGTGCCATGCGCTCATGAACGGTAAGTTTTCACCCGACAGGGAAGATGTACAGGCTGTGGCCAAAAACGTGCTCAGACACCGCCTGGTGCGCAACTACAAGGCTGAAGCCGAAGGCATGAGCAACGATGATCTGGTGAACAGGTTGTTGTAATCCCCTCAAATCTGCCCGCAAATAGGGCATTCTTCTTCTTTGTGGCCCCGTGCCGGACAATATTTGCGTCCAAAAAAGATAATCTGCAGGTGTAGTTTGTTCCAGGTTTCTTTAGGGAATAGCCTTTTCAGGTCTTTTTCTGTCTGCTCCACATTTTTGCCATTGGTAAGTTTCCAGCGCTGCGCAAGCCTATGAATGTGCGTGTCTACCGGAAATGCAGGGTGACCGAAGGCCTGGCTCATCACAACGCTGGCTGTTTTGTGTCCCACCCCCGGTAATGCTTCCAGCTCCTCAAACGATTCAGGAACCTCGCCTTTATGCTGGTTAATGAGAATGTCCGATAAACCCCATATAGCCTTGCTTTTAGCCGGACTCAACCCACAGGGTTTGATGATTTCCCGGATTTCCTCAATACTAAGCTTAACCATATCATAAGGATTATTGGCCCTGGCAAAAAGTGCCGGTGTAATCTGGTTTACGCGTTCATCTGTGCACTGTGCGCTCAGCAAAACTGCAATCAGCAGGGTGTAAGCATCGCTGTGGTCGAGCGGAACAGGTGTTTCCGGAAACAACCACTCTAAGGTATCGGCAATAAAAGCCACGCGTTCTTTTTTGTTCATGGTTAAAATAAAGAATATTGGACTGCTTCCGTGTAAGGTAAGTTCAGCGAAGTGAAGAATTGCTGCTCGGTTTCTGTATTGAATGGTTTTCCTGTAAGTGCCGAAACGGCTGTATCCAGGCCTTCTGCGCTTCCTTCGATGATAGCGGCTGTATCAATTATACCTTTGTTTACCGACAAGGCAATTTTCACAGACTTATTGTTAAAAAGCAGTTCTTTCTCCACCCGGTAGGCAGGCGAATAACCCACTATCCATGCATCGGTGGCGTATTTATTTGCACGCAGTTCCTGTGCTTTTGCAGTTTCTTCGGGTGTTATTATGGAAGGGAAGTAGCCAAATTTTACTATAAATCTTTCCGCCAGCGCTACAATAAAATCCTGAACATTCTCAAATGCTGTATGGGGTTTGATATTGCCAACCTTGCTGCGCACACTTTTCACGGCTTTGCTCTCGTAGTTTCCATGGCTGTGCAGGGCTTCACCCAAGGTGTCCAGTTTACTATAGAAAAGCAGTGTGCCGTGGTGCAGCACCCTTCTGCTTTGCTGGTGCAGGTGTTCGGCATTGCCGCTGATTTTAAGTTCGTTTAACAAAAGGTCATTTCGCCCACTGTAAGTAGTATATACGCCCATGCTGCCCAGCACGTCCATCATTAGATCCAGGAATTTGCGGAAGTTGATATTCAGCTCTTCGTGTGGTTTGAGGTTTTGAATGAAGGTGAAATTCACATTGCCTTCATCGTGATACACGGTTCCGCCACCGCTGAGCCGCCGAGCCAGATCAATATTGTGGTTTTTACAATATCTGTAATTGGCTTCACCGCACAGGTTTTGGTGTTTGCCGCAAACCACCGCAGAACGGCTTTGCCACAACATCAGAATATCCGCATCTGTTCCGTGCAATAGCACATCTTCCAGTGCCAGGTTGAAGTAAACATCTTTGTTTTCGCTGATAATCAGGCGCATGGCCTCAGGATTGGGCAGGGTTTTTCCTGCGAAGCTCAAAGTTTTTACCCAGATACACCTTGCGCACCATTTCATCATTTGCCAATTCCTCGGCGGTGCCTTGTTTTAGTAGTTTTCCTTCAAACAAAAGGTAAGCGCGGTCTGTGATAGACAGGGTTTCCTGCACATTGTGATCTGTGATGAGGATACCGATATTTTTATCTTTCAGTTTGGAAACAATACCCTGAATATCTTCCACCGCAATGGGATCTACGCCTGCAAAAGGTTCATCCAATAAAATGAATTTTGGGTCGGTAGTCAGGGCGCGGGCAATTTCCGTCCGGCGTCTTTCCCCACCGGAAAGAACCTTTCCTTTATTTTTTCTTACCCGGTTCAGTCCAAATTCTTCCAGCAAAGATTCCAGTTTTTCGGTCTGGGCTTCTTTGCTCAATTTTGTCATTTGCAGAATGGATTTGATGTTGTCTTCCACACTCAGCTCCCTGAAAACCGATGCCTCTTGGGGCAAATAACCAATACCCAGCTGTGCGCGTTTATACATGGGCAATGACGTAATATCAGCCTCATCCAGGTGAATAGAACCTTCATCCGGACGCACCAAGCCTACCACCATGTAAAAGGTTGTGGTTTTACCGGCACCATTGGGTCCGAGCAGCCCTACAATCTCGCCCTGGTTCACTTCCACGGAAACATCGTTCACCACTTTTTTGGCGCCGTATTGTTTAAAAAGGGTATGACTGCTGAGCCGCATGGCACAAAAATACAACACAGCAGCGGCAAACCCGATGAATGGGTCGCAAAAAGCGTAACTTCGCAAGCCGGGTCTATGAAAAAGCGTGTCTGCCATCTAAGTTCTGTGCATGTGGCCACCGATACGCGCATCTTTTACCGCTACTGCAAACACCTGACTGAAAACTACGCAGTAACCTTAATCGCGGTTCATCCCAAAGAAGAAATAAACCAAGGCATTCATATCATTCCTTTCAGGCGGTTTAAAAACAAATTGCCGCGTGTTTGCCTTACCTGGTTTTTAATGTTTTTTAAGGCCATTCGTGTTGGTGCAGACTTGTACCATATCCACGACCCCGAACTGATTCCCTGTGGCCTGCTATTGCGTTTAATGGGCAAAAAAGTGGTGCTTGACATCCATGAAAATGTGGCTGAAGATATTTTCGACAAACCCTGGATTCCAGCAAAGAAAGTATTGTATTCCTGTTTTCATTTTTTTGAGAAAAGGGCCGTTAAAAGAATGCCTGTTATCCTTGCTGAGCAAAGCTATGAAACCCGTTACCAAAAAATGGGTGCCGATTTTACCACGGTACTCAATTATGTGGATTTGCCTTTTTTTAGGCCGTTTTCAGAAAATGTAAACCGCACATCCAACCGTATTTTTTATATGGGCATTCTCCTTGAATCGCGGGGCTTGCAGCAAATTGCCGAGGCATTGTTTATGCTGAAAAAACAAGGACATATTATAGAATTTGATGTGGTAGGTGAATTGTATTCATCGCTGGAAAAACAGTTGCATGCCTTGCCGTTCTGGAATGATGTTTCAGCGCATATTCATTTCCATGGTAGGTTAACCCTTGAGAAGGGTTATGAAATTAGCCGCAAAGCTGCTGTGGGTATGTGCATCATTCAGCCCATGAAAAACAGTGTGGAAAGTTACCCCACCAAAATGTTTGAATACATGGCTATCGGGTTGCCGCAGGTAACCTCACACTTTCCTTTGTATCGTTCAGTGGTGGAAGAAAACAATGTGGGTATTTGCGTTGATCCGTCGAATGCCCATGAAATTGCCACTGCTATTCTTTCTATTATGCAAGACTCCGCAAGGGCTGAAAACATGCGTCAGTGTGGGCTGCAGGCCGCAAACAAGTATGTGTGGGCAGGCGAAATGGAAAAAGTTTTTACTTTATATAACCGCTTGCTCACGTAAGTTTACATCTGCATGAACCTATTTGGCAATTTGCAACCCTACCTTTGCGTTATAGTTCCGTTGCGAAAAATTCTACCTTTCATAGTGTTTGTGCTCATGCTGGCTTCCTGCCGCAAGGAACGCTTTTTTGAAGGTAAAACCACACTTTCCATTGCTTCTGATACCGTTTGGTTCGATACTGTTTTTACCCGACAGGCGGGCAGCACCTATCCCATCAGTGTTACCCAAATTACCTGGATTAAAAATCCCGAAAGCCAGACTGTCAAAGCTTCTTTCAGACTGGGAGGCGGCATAAAATCGGCGTACCGCGTCAATGTGGACGGCATTCCAGGGCCTGTGATTAATGAAGTGGAAATTCCGGCCAAGGACAGCGTGTTTGTATTTGTACAGTGTAGTCTGGAGGCCAACGGACAAACAGGTCCGGCCTTGGTGCTGGATTCCCTGATGATGGAGGTGAACGGACGCGAACAAAAAATGTTTTTCGGTGCTTATGGCTGGGATGCTCACTATTTCCGCGCCGCATCACTTCCCTGCGGCGGTTTTTGGGATGACAAAACCAAACCGTATGTGGTTGTTGACAACGCCCTGGTGCCGGCAGGATGTAGTTTCACCATCAAAGAAGGGGTGAAGGTATATTGTTCTGCAAGAAGCACATTTTACGTGGCCGGTAAGCTCTTTGTGGAAGGCACGTCCAATAGCAGGGTGTTATTCACCGGCGACAAACCCGTTTCCGCAGCCCGCACCTTGCCCAATCAGTGGGTGGGATTGTATTTCACGGTAGGCAGTGCCGGTAACAGTATTAAATACGCCGATATCCAGAATGCCGCCATTGGTATTCGCGTGGATTCTTTGCCTGTGGGCAGCCCGGATAATCTGGTGCTGGAAAATACCAAAGTGCAGTATTGCGGACAGGCATGCCTGGCAGGCATTACGGCCCATATCCGAGCCACCAATTGCCTTTTTGCCCAATCTGGCAGTTATAGTTTTCTGGGTTTGTTAGGCGGCAAATACGATTTCAGGCATTGCACGTTTGCCTCGTATGTAAACTACACCACCCGGCAAGATGGACACTTTGCCCTTACCAACACTTTGCGAGATGGAAATGGGAAAATCCTGGATACCAAACCGCTGGAGTGCAATGCCTACAACTCTGTTATCTACGGCGATTTGCTGGAGGAATTGCTAATCGACAAGGGAGGCAGTGCGGCTTTTACCACCGATTTTTCAGGCAACCTGATGAAGAGCAAGTCCAAACCTTTTGCCGGTCCTACAAACATCTACAACCGCGATCCGCTGTTTAAAAATATAAACGCCGGTGATTTTACCCCCGATACCCTGTCGCCATTACAAAATGCGGGCATCTTGCTCACACCGCCTGTAACCATCGATTTGGACGGCAAACCCCGCATCGGGGTGCCGGATATAGGGGCGTTTGAGCGATAACTTTGACAACTTTTAGAAAGTTGTCAAAGTTGCCATCAACCCCGTTTCTGTTTGAAAAAAGTTTGCATTATAGCCGCACATTCCATTGCCATCACACCACCGGAAACCTCTGTTTTTTTGCCCAGTAATTGTTTATCAATGCGGGTAAAACCGGTTTTGGGTTCTTCGGCACCAAACACAATCTTGTGAAACCGTGCCCACTTGATAGCACCGGCGCACATGAGGCAGGGTTCTATGGTCACGTACAGCGTGCACTCATCCAGAAACTTGCTGTTTAGGTGGGTAGCAGCCGCCGTAATGGCGAGCATTTCAGCATGGGCAGTTACATCATTCAGTTTTTCGGTTTGGTTGTACCCTTTTCCGATGATGGTATTCTCATACACCACCACGGCACCGATGGGAATTTCATCTTCATCCATGGCTTTTTGGGCTTCTACCAGTGCTTTTTGCATGAAATATTCGTCGGTGAAAACTTCCATGATGCAAAGATGGGCTCAATCTGCATTTTTTTCACCGATTTTGAAATCTTGTCGCTAACATTGTTGTTCTATTTGCATGAACATTGGGATTGTGTGTTATCCCACCTTTGGTGGAAGCGGGGTTTTGGCTACGGAACTGGGTAAAGCGCTAGCCACACGAGGACATCAGGTGCATTTTATCAGTTACAATCAGCCGGCCCGACTGGATTTTTTCACCGAGAATGTTTTTTACCACGAGGTAAGTATTCTTAAGTATCCGTTGTTTGAATACGCACCTTATGAAACAGCGCTGGCCGGTGTGATAGTGGATGTGGTGAAGACTGCCAATCTGGACGTATTGCATGTGCACTACGCCATTCCCCATGCTTCGGCTGCTTTGCTGGCCAAATCGATATTGTCTGAGGAAGGCCACGATATTCCGGTAATCACCACCCTGCACGGCACAGATATAACACTGGTAGGCCGCGAGGCAACCTTTGAACCCGTTGTTAGCTGGAGCATTAATCAGTCGGATGCTGTTACGGCTGTATCGCAAAGCCTGAAAAACGATACACTGGAGCATTTTAACATTAAGTGCGAAATCGATGTAGTGCCGAATTTTATTGATTTTACGCGTTTCAATAAGCAGCCAAAAGAGCATTTCAAAAAAGCCATTTCACCCAATGGGGAAAAGGTTTTGGTACATACATCCAATTTTCGTAAGGTAAAAAGGGTGGAAGATGTTATTTCTGTATTTTGTCTGGTAAACCAGCGTATTCCCTCACGCCTGCTGATGATTGGTGACGGCCCTGAGCGCAGTCACATAGAAAAAATGAGCCGCGATATGCAGTGCCACAGCAGCATTACGTTTTTGGGCAAGCAGGAAGCCGTAGAGGAAATATTATCGGTATGCGACCTGTTTATTTTGCCATCAGAAACCGAGAGTTTCGGTCTGGCTGCCCTCGAAGCCATGGCCTGCGAGGTTCCTGTGATCAGTAGCAATGCAGGCGGTATTCCTGAAGTTAATGTACACGGGGTAACCGGTTATTTAAGCAACGTGGGCGATGTGGCCAACATGGCCAATAATGCGGTAAAGATTTTGGAAAATGATGAGGTGTTAAAAACCTTCAAATACAATGCACTTCAGCGTGCTAAGGAATTTGATCTTGAAAAAATCATGAATGATTATCTGGATATTTACAGGCGTTGTATGAAGACCTGAATTTTCAGGAATACGCATTTCGCCCGGTATTTTCCTTTAAAAACTTCAGCGCAATACCAATCTGGTTCTCTACTGTTTTGGTGCTGATGTCCATGATTTCTGCAATTTCTTTATAGCTTAAATCAAACATGCGGCTGAGCAGGAATACTTGTTTACACTTGGTCGGCAGTTGTTCAATGAGTTGTGTAATATGATGCTGAAGCTCTTTTCCTTCCAGCGCGCGGTCTGCGGCGTGTTCCGGGGATACGGCTAAAAATTCATCCGGCATCTCGGCAAAAGGCAGCTTTGCTTTTTTTATGTGGTTTAAACATCTGTTTTTTACGGCCGTAAAAAGATAGTTTTTCAGGGAATCGTCCAAAATAAGCAGTTGCTGTTTCTCCCAAATACTCACAAAAACGTCGTTTACAATCTCATCGGCATCTTCAGCATTTTTCACAATAGCTGATGCAAAGCTTCTCAAACCGGGCCTGAAACGCATATAGAGCGCATGAAACTGATTTTGTTTGTCAGACACCGGTGCAAATATACAAAAGCCGGGTGAACGGGCTGTTAATTACCCATATCACTCAGAAACTGAATCCGCATGAGTTGCAGTTCTTCATGGGTAAACTCACCGTCGAAATGGTTGAAGGCCAATTCCAGATTATCTTCCTGAGAACCGCGGAAATAATCAAATATTTCCTCTTGCAGATCCTCATCCAAAAACTGATTCAGAAAATAACGCAGGTTTAGTTTGGTTCCTGTATTTACAATCTGCTCCAGTTCATCCACCAGTTCGCCAAATTCGATGCCCAGCTGTTTAGCCATTTCCATCAAATCTACTTTTTTGTCAATATTCAAAATAATGCTGACTTTCTTGGCTGATTTTTCCGCATTGCCCTTCAGGACAATATCCTGGGGGCGTTCAATGTTGTTTTCCTTAACAAAACCTGCGATATAGTTGATGAATGGCTCTCCGAATTTGAGTGCTTTATTTTTACCTACACCGTTAATGTTCGATAGTTCATCCAGGGTAATCGGATATTTGGTGGCCATATCTTCCAGGCTTGGATCCTGGAAAATTACGTAAGGTGGAAGGCCTTTTTCCTTGGCAACTTTCTTGCGCAGATCTTTAAGATGACCAAAAAGTTCTTCATCGCAAACGCTTTCCATTTTGAAGTTTTCAAAATCGTCTTCACTCACGCTTTCAAACTCAGTATCTACGGCCATTTCATATTTCACCGGCTTGGCCAAAAATGCCATTCCATGCTCAGAAACACTCAATAAGCCATATTTTTCAATGTTTTTGAAAAGGTAGTTATTAACCAGCGCCAGGCGCATTACTGATTTCCAGAAAACCTTATCCTTTTCTTTCCCGCAGGCAAACAGGGGAAGTTCATCATGTTTGTAATCCTTGATGCTATCTATACGTTTGCCGATGATGAAGTTTACGATATGGGTCATGGAGAACTCGCCATTCAGGGATTTCAGGGCATTCATTGCCTTAACCACTTCCTGGGTAACATCGGTTTTGGGTTTGGGGTGTGCGCAGTTGTCGCACATGTGGCTGCAATCTTCTTCCTTGAAGTTCTCACCGAAATAGTGCAGCAGCAATTTGCGACGGCACTGACTGCTTTCGGCAAAAGCGGCAGTTTCAGCTATCAGAAGACCTCCGATTTCCTGTTCGGCAACCGGTTTATCCTTCATGAATTTTTCCAACTTTTCTATATCATTGGGATTGTAGAAAAGCAGGCAATCACCGCGGAGTCCGTCGCGACCACCGCGTCCGGTTTCCTGATAATAACCTTCCAGGCTTTTGGGTACGTCATAGTGAATTACGAAGCGTACATCGGGCTTGTCAATACCCATGCCGAAGGCGATGGTTGCTACAATTACGTTGCAATCTTCCATCAAAAACGCATCCTGGTGTCCGGCGCGGGTTTTGGCATCCAGTCCGGCGTGATAGGGAAGAGCTTTAATGCCGTTCATCTGCAGCATTTCGGCAATTTCTTCCACCTTTTTACGGCTGAGACAGTATATGATACCCGAAGTGTTGCCCCTGTTTTTGATGAACGATAAAATATCTTTGTGTACCTGGTCTTTTCCGCCTTTGGGACGAACCTCATAATACAGATTGGAACGGTTAAAGGAAGATTTAAAAAGTTTTGCATCCAGCATGCCCAGGTTTTTCTGGATATCGTGCTGAACTTTTGGTGTAGCAGTAGCTGTGAGTGCCAGAATTGGAACATCATCAATGGCTTTCACCATTTGCTTGATGCGTCGGTATTCAGGTCTGAAATCATGGCCCCATTCACTTATACAATGGGCTTCATCCACTGCCACAAAGGATATTTTGATGCCTCGCAGCAATTCCAGCGTCTCGTCTTTTTTGAGGGTTTCGGGAGCTACATACAGCAATTTGGTATTGCCGGACGTAACATCTTCCACCACCTGGGTAAAATCAGCTTTGCTTAGTGAGGAGTTTAAAAAATGGGCAAGTGCACTGCTGTTGGAGAAACCGCGGATATTATCCACCTGATTTTTCATCAGGGCGATTAGCGGAGAAATAATGATGGCAGTTCCTTCCATCATCAATGCCGGAAGCTGGTAGCAGAGTGATTTTCCTGCGCCTGTGGGCATGATTACAAAACAATCATTGCCTTGCAGGATATGATTAATTACCGCTTCCTGATTGCCTTTGAAGCCATCAAAGCCAAAGAATTCCTTAAGGGTGCGTCTTGCGTCAGTTCTTGCGTCTTCCGCAACGCCCATTGCCGTGCTCATAGATAAAGTAAATGCTTTCAGTTAGTAAATTTAACGCATAGGCGGCAATTTTGTTAGCTTTATATTAATTTTTTTAATCTTGTTTAAATGTCAAACCTACTTACTAAATGCAAAATTTAAGTTAGTTTTGCAATTCTAACAACGCCCGCTTGACACAGACCAAGGCAAATTTAATAAAAAGTTACGGTAATCAGGCCATATCCGATGAATTAAATTCTTTGGCTGTTTTGCCTCAATATATTGATGATTCATTTTGTCAACTGGTAGAACTTTTGCTGGATTCAGCCGACAGGGCTGTGGTTACCGGTATAGGCAAGAGCGCCATCATTGCGCAAAAAATGGTGGCTACCATGAATAGCACAGGACAGCCTGCTGTATTTATGCACGCCGCAGACGCCATACACGGTGATCTGGGGATTATTCAGCCCGGCGATGTGGTTATTGCAATATCCAAGAGCGGAAACACCCCGGAAATCAAGGCGCTTGCGCCATTGCTTAAATCTTTTGGCAATCCGCTGGTGGCCATGGTGGGAAATATTGACAGCGAACTGGCGGCGCAGGCGGATATTGTGATTAATACCACGGTAGATAAGGAAGCCTGTCCGAATAACCTGGCGCCAACCAGCAGCACCACCGCACAGCTGCTCATGGGCGATGCCATTGCCATTTCTCTGCTGCGCATGCGCAACTTCAGCGGCAGTGATTTCAGCAAATACCACCCCGGTGGAGCTTTAGGCAAAAAATTATACCTCCGCTGCGGTGAAATTGCCGCCAGAAACGAGAAACCTGCGGTTTCACCGTCCGCTTCAGTTAATGAAGTAATTGTATGCATCAGCAAAAGCAGGCTGGGTGCCGCGGCGGTGCTGGATAACAACGGGTTGCTGGGTATAATCACCGATGGTGATGTCCGCAGAATGCTGGAAAAACACAGCAACCTGCAGGATTTGACCGCCGCTGATATCATGTCGCGCTCACCGAAAACACTGGACGCTGAAACCCTTGCTGTAGAAGCCGTTGAGTGGATGAGCCACCAGAAAATATCCCAAATTATTGTACTAAGCGACGGAAAATACGCAGGAATGGTACATTTGCACGACCTAAACAGGGAGGGATTGCTATGAGCGAGAACAAACATCACTATGTGCTGGTAATGGCCGGTGGCATCGGAAGCCGCTTCTGGCCGGTAAGCCGAAAAAGCCTGCCCAAGCAGTTCATCGATATTTTAGGCACCGGTGATTCACTGATTTCCCAGACCTACAAAAGGTTCTGTCAGGTGGTTCCCAAAGAAAATATTTTCATAGTTACAAACCACGAATACACTCCATTAATTAGAGAGCACATTCCGGGTATTGCCGATGACCGCATTCTGAAAGAGCCGCAGGCCCGCAATACGGCACCCTGCGTAGCTTATGCAAGTAAGGTAATATCACAGATTGATCTGGATGCCGTTTGTGTGGTAGCACCCAGCGATCACCTTATTACCCAGGAAGCCGAGTTTTTCAGAATCATTAATGAAGCATACGCCTTTGCGGGCAATTACAGCCATCTTCTTACCCTTGGTATCAAGCCCACACGCCCCGATACAGGCTATGGATACATTCAATACAATACTGTACCGGGAGATGCCGGCTTCTACGAAGTGAAAACATTCACCGAAAAGCCCAACGAAGAACTGGCACAGACTTTTATAGAAAGCGGTGAGTTTCTTTGGAATGCCGGTATTTTCGTGTGGAATGTGAAAGCTATTTTGCATCGTATTGAACAATATTTACCGGAAATACATCAGCTGTTTGCCGAAGTGGATTTTTCACAGACAAATTATTTTGATGCATTGGAATTGGCTTACGGGCAATGTCCCAGCATTTCCATTGATTACGGAATCATGGAAAAAGACGACAGTGTTTATGTCTATCCCGCTACGTTTGGGTGGAATGACCTGGGCACCTGGAAAAGCCTGTGGGATGTGAGTCGCCATAATGAGCATGATACAGCTGCCATCGGAAAGGGAATTCACACCTATAAAACGTCTGATTCGCTGGTGTTTTCCAATACCGACCGCATTGTGATTACCCACGGCCTTGAAAACGTGGTGGTAGTAGATAGCCCGGATGTGGTGCTGGTGATGCACAAAGACAAAGAGCAGGAGCTGAGACAGATTGTCATCGACATGCGCGACAAATACAAAGGCAACCTCACCTGATTTTCTTTGGGGAAAACTTGTGGGTTGCGATTTCACAAAACCGTATTTATATTTGCATTGCTGCCGTGCTGATAGCGGTAGCCCAACTGTTACGCGCTTCTATATACCAACATCCTGGCCATGCTTCACAGCGTGGCCTTGATTTTTTAAGGGCAGTCCAACCATGAATCCCCGAATCAAAGCACTTACCTACCTGCATATTGCGGTTTTTCTCTGGGGATTTACCGCCATTCTGGGAAAGCTTATCTCCTACAGTTCGCTGAATCTGGTGTGGCACCGCATGCTGATTACCGCTGCCGTCTATTTCTGTATTCCGGCGGTTTGGCGGGGTATTTCCGGTTTGACCCGAAAAGACTGGCTGATTTTTCTGGGAATCGGCATCATCGTGGCCCTGCACTGGCTCACGTTTTATGGAAGCATTAAACTGGGCAACAGCGCCAGCGTAACCCTGGCCTGTCTGGGCTCTGCGAGCTTTTTCTCCGCCGTCCTTGATCCGCTTATTAATCGCAAAGCCTTCCGCATCAGGGAGTTGCTGCTGGGGTTGCTGGTGATTGCAGGCATCCTGATTATCAACGATACATTAAGCAGTGGATCAGCAGGGCAAACAAGCTACACGCCTGCCATCATTACGGGAATTGTGAGTGCCATGCTGGCAGCGCTGTTTACCACATTAAACAAGCGACATATTGCAAGGGCTTCTTCCTTGAGTATTTCGGGCATAGAAATGCTTTCAGGCGCGGTGTTGCTGAGTGTGGTTTTTCCGCTGATGGCCGATGCAAACGCCACCTGGATTCCGGAATTCAACCCCAAAAGCGGGCAGTATGATTTGCTGTGGATACTGCTGCTGGCGCTGGTTTGTACCAACCTTACCTTTTATCTGGGTACATATGCCCTACAGGACCTATCGGCGTTCACTGCCAATTTATCCGTGAATATGGAGCCTGTTTACGGCATTTTGCTGGGGGCAGTTATTTTTCACGAGCACGATGCATTGGGCATGCAGTTTTATTTGGGTGCCGCGCTGATATTGGTTTCGGTTTTTATCCAATCTTTTCTCGAATTTCGCCTCAGAAAGAAAAACGAGTTATCTGCATAAAATGAAAACACTGGATGAGCTAATTCGCGGCAGGCGCAGTCATTTTGTTAAGGAATTCAACGGGCTGCCTGTCCCGGACGATATTATAGCCCGCATGCTGGAAAACGCCCGCTGGGCACCCAGTCATAAACTCACACTTCCCTGGCGTTTCAGAGTGTTTGAAGGTGCTGAAAAAACAGCGCTATGCAGCGCCATGGAACAGTATTATATGCAGAACACCCCTGCAGAATTGTTTGATGAGCGCAAACTGGTCAAAATCTGCACCTATGCGTTTAAAGTATCGCATATCATTTCCATTGGTTTTGTGCCTTCGGGCAAAGTGCCCGAATGGGAAGAGCTGGCGGCCACAGCCACGGCGGTGCAAAACATGTATTTAACACTCACGGATCATCCGCATGCGGCGGGCTACTGGACCACAGGCAACGGCGCCGGCACGGATTTTATGCAACAGCAAACTGGTTTGCCCGAAAATGGCAGGCAACTGGGTTTTTTCTTTGTGGGAATGGTGGATGAGAAGCGCTACGAAGCCGAGCGGCCGCATTAATAGGCTTTGGCAAATACCACGCGTTTGCTGCTGGGTTTGCCGGTGAGGATACAACTGCCTGCCTCTTCCTGTGCATCCAATGGAATGCAGCGAATGGTGGCCTTGGTCATTTCTTTAATTTTTTCTTCGGTTTCGCCGCTGCCGTCCCAGTGGGCCAGGGCAAACCCATTGCGGTTTTCAACGATATCAACAAATTCATCCCAAGTGTCGGCTTTCCAGGTTTTTCCGGTTCTGAGATCCAGGGCTTTTTTATACAAATTCTCCTGAATTTCGTTCATCAATCCGGTCACATGGCCTACCAGGTTGTCCATACCTATTACTTCTTTGGTTTTGGTATCGCGACGGGCCACTTCGGCGGCGTTGTTCTGCAAATCGCGGGGGCCAATGGCAATGCGCACGGGCACCCCTTTCAGTTCCCATTCAGCAAACTTGAAGCCGGGTTTCTGGGTATCGCGGTTATCAAATTTTATGGATAATCCGGCTGTTTCTAGTTCTTTTTTGATGCCTGCCACCTTTTCGCTGATGGTGTTCAGTTCTTCTTCGGTTTTATAAACCGGCACAATCACCACGTGAATGGGAGCCAGTTTGGGTGGCAGCACCAGGCCTTCGTCGTCGCTGTGAACCATAATAAGTGCACCCATCAATCGGGTAGAAACCCCCCAGCTGGTGGCCCAGACATAATCGAGTTTGCTGTTGCGGTCCTGAAACTTTACGTCGAATGCCTTGGCAAAGTTTTGTCCCAGAAAGTGGCTGGTACCCATTTGCAGGGCTTTTCCGTCTTGCATCATACCTTCTATGCAATAGGTGTCGTCGGCACCTGCAAAACGTTCGTTTTCAGATTTTACGCCCTTAATCACCGGAACAGCCATGTGTTCTTCGGCAAATTCGGCATAGACATCCAGCATTTTGCGGCTTTCTTCCAGGGCTTCTTCTTTGGTGGCGTGGGCGGTATGGCCTTCCTGCCAAAGAAATTCAGCTGTTCTGAGAAACAGGCGGGTTCTCATTTCCCAGCGTACCACGTTGGCCCACTGATTGATAAGAATGGGCAGGTCGCGGTAGCTCTGAATCCAGTTTTTATAGGTATTCCAGATGATGGCTTCGCTGGTAGGGCGCACCACCAGTTCCTCTTCAAGTTTAGAATCGGGATCGGCCATGAGGCGGCCGGGTTTGGATGGGTCGGCTTTCAGACGGTAGTGGGTTACCACGGCACATTCCTTGGCAAATCCTTCGGCATTTTTCTCTTCTTTTTCAAACAGACTTTTGGGCACAAACAGCGGAAAATAGGCATTTTGGTGGCCGGTATCCTTGAACATCTTGTCGAGCTGCTGCTGCATTTTTTCCCAGATGGCAAAGCCGTAGGGTTTAATAACCATGCAGCCCTTAACGGCACTGTGTTCAGCCAGATCGGCGTTTTTTACCAGGTTGTTATACCACTCACTGTAATTTTCTTCGCGTTTTACCTTTTCAAATGCCATGGATATTGGAAATATGGAATACTTTTTGTAACTTTGATAGTGCAAAGGTACTAACTAAAAGCAGTACCCAAAAAGAAGGTTCACCATGAAAGTCCATTTTATTAAAACCACTTATTTTTTTATGGCAGGTGCTATGTTGCTGGCTTCCTGCTCCGGGGTAAGGTCTGTTAGCAAAGTCAACAATTATGACGATGCTTATTTTGCCACTTCAGATCTCAACGGGCGCGGATTTTATGCCGATGGCGCGGTTACACCGTCTGCTACCGGAGAAGCTTCTGCCATGGCGGGTAGTTATGGTCAAACGTATTCAGACCGTTTGCGCAATTTTGGTGGCAGCAGCCTACAGCCTTCCTCTGCATCCGCACCAGCAGCTATGATTACACAGCCCTGCAATCGTTTCAGAGCGGGAGTTTCGCCATGGGGATATAGCCCCTACATGGGTTATAATTCCATGATGATGGGTAATCCCTGGATGATGGGAAATGCCTGGGGAAATCCAATGATGATGGGCTACAATCCGGCTTATTCCTACGGTGATCCTTACTGGATGTACTACAACCAGATGTATAACTCCAATATGTACTGGGGTGGCGGATCTTTTGGTGGCTGGAACAACAATGGCTGGAATAACTGGTCTAATAACAACTGGAGCGGTGGCAGCACCTCTTCAAACAATCATTCTTCTGGTGGTTTTGTAAATAATCCCAAGCCCGCCTCAGGTTCAAGTGGATTTTCCAACAGCGGCGTGCGTCGCAATAACTATCAAACAGGCACTCCTTCTTCCACATCGGGCAGAAGTTCTTCCTGGAGCAGTGGAAGCACTACATCCGGAAGCTATAACAATGGCAGCAGTGGCACTTCCAGAAGTTCAACCTGGACTCCCAGCGGAAATACCCAGCAGGGCTCATTCAACAGCAGTGGGAGCAGCCGTTCATCCAACGCAGTGCAGGGCACTTCAGGTCGCAGGCGTTAATACTGGCGGTTTTACATGAGGTCGGTTTTAAGTCTATTGACCCTGTTATTCGGGGCTGTTTTTTCTCTTTTTTCACAAAGTGAGTTCGATGCACTTCGCTACAGTACCATTGGTTCTGGAGGAACAGCCAGAACCATGGGCATGGCAGGTTCATTTTCTGCCATTGGTGCCGATGCCTCGGCTGTGATGACCAACCCGGCCGGTATTGCCACTTTCAGGCGCAGTGAATTTAACATGGGCGCCCAGTTCCAAAACACCGTTTATCATGCTGATTATCTGGGTGAAAATTTAAGAGAAGCAAGACTGAACTTTAATTTGCCTTCCCTCAACTATATCAAAGCAGATGTGCAGTATGATGCCACAGGGAAGCCCCGTAAAAAAGGATTGAGTGCGGTTTGCTATGGGTTTCATGTGAACCGGCTTGCGACTTTTGGTGGTACCATGGCATTTCAGGGCAATAACCGAAAATCTTCTGTAACTGATTTTTTTGCCGAAGTAGCCAATCGTGAGGGTGATCCGTCAAAACTGGTGCAAGGTTCTTTGTCAGGTCTGGCCTATGATGCCTGGGTTATTGATTATGACAGGGGCGGAACTGGACGTTACACATCGGCCTACAAGGATAGCGTAAGAAACAATGATCAGTCCGGTGAAATTGTGAGTAAAGGAGCCATTTACGAGTATCAGGGTTCGGTAGGGTTGAATTTTTCCAACAAGGTGATGCTGGGTATTGGTCTGTTATACTCATCCCTGCGTTATAGCGAAGACTTGAGTATGCTGGAACAAGACAAGCGTAAGGTAGACATCAACGATATCAGTACGCTGGATATGGCATCTGTTGACTATCAGAGCAAGTTTACGGACAAAGGAAGTGCATTTGCGGCACGTGTGGGTATAATCGTGAGGCCCACTGAGCAGTTGCGCCTTGCAGCATCGGTGCACACCCCCAGAACGTATACCGTAAATAGTGAATACGGCTATTCCATTGCTCCAAAAGGAGATCCGGGTTCCATAGGCGACTGGACAGCGCAGTACAACGACCCGTTGAACACGTATAAATACAAGATTACCACACCTTCCCGATTCAATGCCGGTATTGGTTTTGTGATTCAAAAATCCATGATTGTCAATGCAGATTTTGAGTTTTACAACTACGGATCTGCCCGTCTGCGTGCCGATGATGTGTTTACCTTCAATGCGGAAAACAGCGCCATCAGGCGTAACTACCGCAACGTGACCAATGTGCGCATTGGTGCGGAGTGGAACATGCCCAACCCGGATAATAAAGACCAGGCGTATCGTTTTAGGGCTGGATTTGGCGTACTGCCATCGCCCTACAATCCGAATGTGGCCGGTTTGGACGCTACCCTCAAGAAGGCCAACACGGTGCTTGCCTGTGGCTTTGGACTGCGTGACAAAGACTATTATTTTGATTTTGCCCTGAGTTCACAATCGGCGGCCGGCTATTACACGCCATATCCCATAACTGACCCAAGGTTTGCTTCTGAGGATAATGAATTGACCTACAAGCGCAACCGGGTTTTTCTGACCTTTACGCTGGGGTTGAATTTGGATTATTGAAATAAAGGCAAAAGCCAGCTGTATTATTTATACTGGAAATTGGATCATTGATCTAATCAAATGGCCAATAAAAAAGGGAGGTTATGCCTCCCTTTCTTGTAAGTGTAAATTTTAAATTAGCTGCAACCCAGGCTGTTGCCACAGTTCAAACACTTGTAACAAGTGCCGCTGCGCACGGTGATGTGACCGCATACGTTGCAGGCGGGCGCATCGCTCTGTACCTCACGCAGGTGGTCCTGCATGTTTTTTACACCGCCTCCGGTTTCCAGCATGGCTGCATTTTCTGCAGATGGCTGGGGCTCTGGTGTGAACATAGGTACAAACTCGCTGATTACAGGGGCTTCCGTTGCATCGTTTTTGGTATATGCACTGGGTTTAACCTGTACGAGGTCTTCCCGGCCCAGGTATTCGTATCCGAGCAGGCGGAAGATATAATCCACGATAGAGGTTGAGTTTTTGATGTTGGGATGTCCTTCCACCATGCCGCTGGGTTCAAAGCGTGTGAAGGCGAACTTGTCGACGAACTCTTCCAAAGGCACACCATACTGCAGACCTACGGATATAGCAATGCTGAAGCAGTTCATCAGTGAGCGGAAGCTGGCGCCTTCTTTATGCATGTCAATGAAGATTTCACCCAGGGTTCCGTCATCGTAATCGCCGGTGCGCACGAAGATAGTTTGACCGCCTACTTTGCCTTTTTGGGTAAAGCCTTTGCGCTTGTTGGGCAGACGCTTCTTCTCTACGATATTGGAAAGCTGGCGCTTGAACTTGGTATCGGGGCTTTCATTCAGGATGCGTTTAGCGGCTTCCAATACGATTTCCGGGGTCAGTTCTTCTGCATAGCGGATTACGGTAGTTTCTGCAGCCGGTGCAGCGTCAGACTTAGCTTCTGCCTTGTCTTCGCTTTCGCTGGTTTCAGATTTGTTGCTCAGGGGCTGACTCAGTTTGCAACCGTCGCGGTAGAGGGCGTTGGCCTTCAGGCCCAGCTGCCAGCTCAGTTCGTAGCAGTCTTTGATGTCCTGCTCATTGGCTTCGTTTGGCAGGTTGATGGTTTTGCTGATTGCACCTGAGATAAAGGGCTGAGCAGCAGACATCATGCGAATGTGGGCAAAAGGATGAATGTAGCGCTGACCGATGTTTCCGCACTTGTTGGCGCAATCAAATACATCGTAGTGTTCTTCTTTCAGGTAGGGTGCACCTTCGATGGTCATGGTACCGGTAACGAAGTCGTTGCAGGCCCTGATTTCATCGCGGGTAAAGCCCAGAGCTTCCAGCATGTTGAAGCGGGGGTTATCGTACTGCTCGGCAGTGAAACCGATGCGCTGCAAGGTTTCTTCGCCCAGGGAGTATTTGTTGAACACAAAACCAATTTCGAATGCCATGGGAGCTTCTGCTTCCAGTTTTTCAAGATCAGCATCGTTGAAACCTTTTGCTTTCAGTGTCTCGTGGTTGATGGAAGGAGCGCCTGCAAAGGTCTGGTGTCCTTTAGCGTAGTTAACGATAGCGTCCACTTCTTCGGGAGCATAACCCAGGTTTTTCAGGGCAATGGGAACGGTATGGTTAACGATTTTGAAGTAACCGCCGCCGGAGAGTTTTTTGTATTTAACCAAGGCAAAATCAGGTTCAATACCGGTTGTATCACAATCCATGAGCAGACCGATGGTGCCGGTAGGGGCAATAACGGTGGCCTGAGCGTTGCGGAAACCGTATTTTTCACCCCACTGCAGGGCTTTATCCCAGGCGCTGCAAGCTGATTTCAGCAGGTAGTCAGGGCAGAATTTCTCATCGATACACACGGGTTTGATACCGAGGTTTTCGAAAGCCAGGGGAGTGTTGTATGCCGCGTAGCGGTGGTTGCGAATTACGCGAAGCATGTGCTTCTTGTTTTTCTCATACATGCGGAACGGGCCTTTAACGGCGGCCATTTCAGCACTGGTTGCATACGATATGCCTGTGAGTATAGCAGTGATAGAGCTGCAGATGGCTGTAGCTTCCTTGCTATCGTAAGGAATACCGGCACACATCAGCATACTTCCAAGGTTGGCGTAGCCAAGACCCAGGGTGCGGTAATCGTAGCTCAGCTGGGCTACTTCCTTGCTGGGGAACTGTGCCATGAGTACGGAAATTTCCAGTACGGTGGTCCACAGACGGGTGGCGTACTCGAAAGAACTTACATTGAACTCGCGGGTTTCTTCGCTAAAGAATTTACGCAGGTTCAGGGATGCAAGGTTGCAGGCGGTGTTGTCGAGGAACATGTATTCGCTGCAGGGGTTGCTGGCGTTGATACGTCCGCCTTCGGGGCAGGTGTGCCACTCATTGATGGTGTCATCATACTGAACACCGGGATCGGCACATGACCATGCGGCAGCGCCGATAGCATCCCAAACCTGTCCTGAGGGCATGGTTTTCATTACCTTACCGTTACTACGGGCGGTAAATTCCCAGTCTTCGCCATTTTTCAGTTTTTCGAAGAAGCGGTTGGGTATACGGATAGAGTTGTTGCTGTTTTGTCCGGAAACGGTAGCGTAGGCATCGCCTTCGTAGTCGTTGCTGTAACCGGCATCGATAAGGGCAGCCACTTTTTTCTCTTCATCCTTTTTCCACTGGATAAATTCCATGGATTCGGGGTGGTCAAGATCAAGGCACACCATTTTGGCGGCACGGCGGGTGGTACCACCGCTCTTGATCGCACCTGCGGCGCGGTCGCCGATTTTGAGGAAGCTGATCAGACCGCTGCTGGTTCCGCCGCCGGAGAGTTTTTCGCCGGAACCGCGGATGCGGCTGAAGTTGGTTCCTACACCAGAACCATATTTGAAGATACGGGCTTCACGCACCCACAGGTCCATGATACCGCCCTCGTTCACCAAATCATCATCTACAGATAGGATGAAGCAAGCGTGGGGCTGGGGACGCTCGTATGCAGAGGTGCTCTTCATGAGCTTCTCGGTTTCGGGGTCTACATAGTAGTGACCCTGGGGTTTACCGGCAATAGCGTAGCTGCTGTATAATCCGGTATTGAACCACTGAGGGCTGTTGGGCGCAGATTCCTGGTTGAGCATGGAATAAACCAACTCTTCATAGAAAGTTTGCGCATCGGTGGAAGAAGCGAAGTAGTTATACTTCTCGCCCCACTGTCTCCAGCAGTTGGCAAGGCGGTGCGCAACCTGCTTAACGCTGGTTTCGCTGCCCAGGCTGCCGTCGGGTTGGGGAACGCCGGCTTTGCGGAAATATTTTTGCGCAAGAATATCGGTTGCTACTTGGCTCCACCCCGCCGGAACCTCTACATTTTTCATTTCAAACACCACACTTCCGTCGGGTTTTTTAATGACCGAGCTGCGGTGGTCGTAGGTGAACTGGTCGAAGGGACTTACACCCTCAACGGTGTTTTGCCTCTTAAACTCGAGGCCTTTTGTGTTTACGGTAGTTTCTTGCGTCATATTTTTCTTTTCAGAGGGGTTGTGGTTACCTAGCGTTATTAAAAACGGTCGGGAGTTCAAATGTATTTTATGTGTATCAGTATTTCCGAATTGGCTTTTCCACAGGTTTGGCGGAAAGCCAAACAGCATATGGGATTTACCTTGTTGAAAAAGCGTGTATGTCTTGCCATATAAGCATCTTGGCGTTTGGATTTTCGTAAACCCTTATGGGATAAAGAAAAATTAATATTGGGACAAAATCTTCTTTATGGAAATTGCTAATTTACGAAATTAACTTGACATACTCAAGTATTACAATGATAAAATGCAGATTTGTGCAGGCTGTAATTCGGTTATGGTTTTTTCTATGTTTCTTTGCATTGCATGCAAAACATTCAATCATGGCTGGTATCGAAGCATAAGTCAGGTGTTAAAACGCTGGCGGTGCTGTTTGATCCTGATGATGATTCAGATTTGCGGGGTGCGGTGGCACAACATGCCATAAGATATGGGGTTGATTTGTTTTTGGTTGGCGGAAGTTTGCTTACTGAGGGTAATACCTATCGTTGTGTAGAGGATTTAAAGAACAAGGGCGCCGGGCAGGTTGTATTGTTTCCGGGCAATGAGATACAGGTGGTTTCTAATGCAGATGCGATCCTTTTTATGTCTTTGATATCCGGGCGCAATCCGGAATACCTGATTGCCAAGCAGGTGGCAGCAGCCCCTTTTATTCATAGGTCTGGCCTTGAAACCATACCTACAGGTTATTTACTGATTGAAGGCGGAAAAATGACCACTGCCCACTACATAAGCCAGACCATACCCATACCGGCAGACAAACCGGAGATTGCGGCTACTACCGTGTTGGCAGGAGCCATGCTGGGCATGAAAGCCATGTATATGGATGCAGGAAGCGGCGCGGTTCGCAGGGTTTCTGCAGAAATGATTGCTGCCGTGCGCACTATATTTGACGGTTTACTCTTGGTGGGAGGCGGAATCCGGGATGCTATTGCGGCAGAAATGGCATGGAATGCGGGTGCCGATATCGTTGTTGTGGGCAATGCAGCTTTCGAAAACCCTGATGCGATAAGGGAAATAGCCGAAGTGCTTAATAAAATGAACAGTACCAAGGTGTCTATGTCTTAAATTATTGACTTAAAAGTGTATGTTTTTATATCCATTTAAAACTATTTGGCTTAAAGCCCATACAGATAGGGCAGATATTGCAGATAAAATCATACAGCAAACCTACCTGAGCGATGCCGGCTACAAAAAAACCGACGGTTTGACAAAGTTCTTTTACGGATTGGCCAATAAAAACGAGTTTGTTTTGGAGAATATTGGCAACCCGCGCATCCCGGCTTTTTATGAAGGGGATATTTTGGGCGTGGAAGAAGAAACATATGTAAAAATTAGGATAGGCGCGCTAAAACATACCCGTATGTATGTTTTATATTGTCTGCTACTTTTAATGGGTTTTATTTTCTGGCTGAGAGGATTGCTGGGTATGGATACTGTGGACACGAATATCATGTATATCTTTTCCGGTGTATTGATAATACTGCTGGGATATGGTTATTATTTTATTTGGCAATTTCAGCGTAAATTGGCATCAGGTATTGATTTTTTTCGGGGACTGTTATCTGCCGACATTGTTTCAGGCAATGATGTTCCTGCTATTTTTAAAAGATAAATAATGAATACATCGTTTAAAATCATCGTGTTTCTTTTTATGGGTATCATGAATGTGGTAAAATCCCAGGACACCATCATTCTTAAAACCCAGGCCAGGGTTATTTGTCGGGTTACACAGATATATTCCGGTAGGATAGAATATCTTATGATGGACGACACTGCTCGTTATCAATATTATTCCTATCCCAAAAACGAAGTGCTGGAAATAGTTTACGCAAACGGAAAAAGAACTCAAATAAGCGATGATTCCGTTTCAGCAGCAACTTCAGGTACTGATCAAAACAAGGAGGAACAGTACCGGAAGGGTTTCAGCGATGGTTATCAGCATTATCAACCCCAAAAGGAAAGGTTGGTAGGGGCTTCTGTTATTATTCTGCCATTTGTTGCACTACCGGGCTGCATTTATCTTTCATTTAAAAAGGTTTCGGACCACGAGATTCTGGATTACCGGTATCAAAACAATAAAAATGAGGACTACCGCCAAGGCTATTTGGCCGGTGCTTCCAAGCGTCGTCGGGTGGCTGCCTGGAGTACGTTTGGCGGCATTGTGGGTGCCGGTACGGCTATAGGCCTGCTGTATAGTATGGGTAATGGCCAATAAGGGAAGGTGGATTTTTGTCAGCATTAAACAGTAAAATGAAGAATAACGTAAAGCAATTATTGTGGCTGCTGCTATTGTGGGCAGGCTCGGCGGGCGCCCAGGACACGCTGGTGCTCAGGAACAATACCCGTGTGGTTTGCACGGTCACAAAGATTTATCCGGAGCGTATTGAGTATCTGAATTTCAGGGATACAACCCAAAAACAATTTTATTCATACCGAAAAAGCGATGTGGTTATGATTCGGTATGCTGGCGGTAATACCGATACCATTTTAAAACAAGCCGCTGTGCTCATGTCAGACAGCACATCTGCATACGCTGAGAATCAGTACGAACAAGGTTTGGATGACGGTTTAGACCGTTACAGGCCTTCAGAAGAGCGCAGGGCTGGTATAGCTGCGGGCATAGGAAGCTTTATATTTCCTGCATCTATTGCTGTTCCGATTGTCTACTCTGTTTCAAAGGTTCAGCCACCCAAGATTCAGGACGCCAAATTTATTGTCAGTAAAAACGAATCCTACCGAAGGGGATATGTTGACGGAGCTTCAAAGCGCCGTGTCAGGGCCGTTTGGAGTTCGTACGGAATTACCATAGGAAGTAGCGTAGCGGGAGTAGTGGCGATACTTTATTTGGCTGGTTTTTGATAAAATTAAAATAATCTATTCAGTTGCAACTTTAACAATTGCTAGAGAAGTATCAATTACCGTAATAATGTAACGTTATCCTTCAATTCTCTTTCCAGGCCTGTGATGTCTTTATAAGTCACATAGACTGCGTAGACACCAACAGGATAGGGCTTGCCATTATTATTTAATCCACTCCATTTGCCATTTAACTCATCAAAAATCTTATTTCCCCATCTGTCGAATATTCTTAAACGATATTCTGTAATATTGACACCAACGGGATAAAATTGATCATTCTTATTGTTATTATTTGGTGTGAAGGCATTAGGAAGCCAAATTTTAGGTTTGAATTCAATTACAAATACTTGTTGACTACTGTCTGAGCAGTATTTACCTGAGAAAGCAGAGAAATCTGGCGAACTTACAGTTTGTTTAATCTTCAAAATACCGGCTTCAGTTTGGCCGAATTTCGCTTTTGGTCCAGCAGATAGATACTGATCATTCAGGTAATACGTCCATGTGTTAGCATTTTTACTGAAATCTATTAATTCATAATCTTGTTCAGTAAGATAAATTGATGAGTATGGCGTTAACATGAATTTAGACACTGGTAAATCAAATATTCTTGCATTCACACTGGCAGAATCCTTACACTGATTATTGGCATCTGCCTGGTAGGAGGCATTTAAAACATATTTACCTGATTGTGTTGAGATTGATGTCATTAAAACTGGATTTGCTAAAGTTGAAGTAAACCCTTGTGGACCTTTCCAGATATACTTATAATTTCCACCGCCTTTTGAAAATAAATTAAGGGGTTCGCCAGCACATACTGGTACAATGGCAGAAGCCTTTATAAACGGTCTGGGATAAATTAGAACTAGGGTATTTAAGGTATCTTTGCAGCCGTATTTATCGATGGCATACAACGTAAATTTACCTGACATTGAGTCATCCACATTTATTAGGATTGGACTCTGAAGGGTACTACTGAATTTATGTGGTCCGGACCACCGGTATTTCTCTGCACCAAATCCTGAAAGTACCAAATTAGCTCCTGCACAGATCATCTGATCATTTCCAATGTTGATGTTGTTTTCAATGTTTAATCTGACACTATCTCTCCATTGGCATGTATTGGCATCTGTTCCCAGAACATGGTACCAACCATCCATAGGGAAGGAGATTCCATTAATAATTGGATTTTGAATAAATGAAATAAAACCATTAGGTCCATTCCATTGGTAATTTACAGCTCCAACTGCTTTTAACATAACCGTATCGCTTTTGCAGTGTGGTGGGTTTTCCTGTATACTGGCTATTACATTAGGAAGTTTGTTTATTACCAAACGTGTATAAGTAGTATCATAACAACCCTGTTTATCTTTGGCAAGTAGTGTATAGCGACCGGAATCGTTAAAAATTGCGGGTGTTTTGGTGTAAACAGGATAGCTGCTACTGATTTTGTTTCCTGCCGGATTGAACCACCAAACAGAATCAACACCATACTGATATGCTGTAAGAGAAATGGTATTATTTAAACAGAATGGAACAATAGATTTGGTAATTACAGGATTCTTTGTAGGTTGTTTAATTATAAATGTATCAAAAGCTTTGCAACCTTTATAATCTTTCAGCGTAACGATATAAGTCCCTGACTTAAGTTTTACCGCGGTTGAAGCATATTGTTTCGGGAAAGAATTCCAGCTGTAAGTGTAGCCACCATTTCCACCAGCGGGGCCAACGAAAATACTGGCAGTCGAAGCTCCGTAGCAGATCAAATCTGTTTGGCCGTTTCTAACAACCTGCAATTTTGCCGGCTCTTTGATATAAACAGGTGTATAATCTATACAACCGTTTGCATCGCGAACATAACCATCATATTTAGCCGGGAACTGTCGAGCTGATACCCCAGACAAAACCGCACCCTTGACGGTATCTTTGCCTGTATAAAACCAGAATCCACAGGGTTGCTTTCCGCCAACGGCTGATAGTTCAATGCGGCCATCGCTGAGGCCATAGCAAGTTACGCTATCCATCTTTTTAACAAAGACATCCAGTTCCGGTGGTTGTGTCAATTGTATAGTGTCGGAATACTTGCACCCGTTGGCATCCTGTGCTCGCATCCAGTAGCTGGTAGCCTGCAGTTTTACAGATCTTTTCGTACTATCTCCATTTTCCCAAAGGTACTTGAATGGCGCAGTACCACCTGCAAGTTCAAATTCTGCCCAACCCGAATTGCCATTGTAACATAGTATATTTTGCCTGCTCTTGAACAACGTATAAATAGAATCAGGCTGATTTAAGGTTAATTTTAGGGTATCATAGCATCCCTGAAAATCGCGTACATAAACCCAATGGGTTCCCGCATCCATGTAGTTTTTAGAGACCCCCTGAGCTGTATAGCCGCCATTATCCCATTTAACATAGTATGGAGCCACACCGCCTTTGATATCAACCTCTGCTGCCCCGCTCTTGTCTTTATAGCATTTTAAGTGAGACAAAATCGAAATCTTGGTTTTTATATCATCGGGTTGTGCGAGGAAAATGCTGTCTTTTTTCAGGCAGTTATTTCCATCTCGTAATTGTAATACATACCAACCCGCTGTGATATTTTTCGCTGTTTTATCCGTATACTTCTTATTGAAATTCCATAAGTATGTATAGGAAGAAACACCACCTTTGGCAGTAGCTGTAATCTGTCCGGAAGTGTCACCGAAACAGCGTATATAGCTGTCTATTTTAAATGATACCTTCAGGCTGTCGGGCTGTGCAATCATCACAGTATCCGTTTGCTGGCACTTATTGGCATCGGTGATTAAAACTTTATATATACCCGTTTTTAGATTTTTATATGTTGAACCTATTGCTTTGCTCTTAGAAGCCCAGGTTACCGTATCCCATTGGTAGAAATAAGCGGGTTTCCCACCGGAAACAATAACCAATGCTGAGCCGGTATTGCCACCTGCACAGAGAACATTGGTTCTGCTGATGCCTATTGTCCATCTTTTCGGATTAACGACTACTACACTGCTGGTTTCAGAACAGCCGCGGCTGTCAGTAATTACCACAGAGTGGGTGCCTGAACCTACTTTCAAAAGTGTGCTACCGTTTAATAAACTGTTTCCATTCCATTTGTAATAATATGGAGCAGTTCCTCCTGTTACCTTACATATGAGTTTGGCATTACTTGAATCCCTGCAAATCAGTGAATCAATTGTAATGGAAGTGCTTAATGCAGCAGCTGGTTCATTTACTTTAATTGAATCAATTCTAACGATACCTGTTTTTAAGTCTGTAACTACTACCGTGTAAGTTCCTTTGGGCACATTTCTCAGTGTATCATCAAAACGGACGGGGGATGTCAGCCATTTATATTGATAAAAACCTGAGCCGCCTTTTGCTACAACTCTTGCTAATCCGCTGGAATTACCTTTGCATTTAACACTGTCTGAAAACAATTCTATAACCAGGCAATCATTAATCTTCACATTCTCGGTCAGGGTATCCGAACAGCCTAATGTGTCTTTGCCAATTAGCGTATAATTACCTGCATACAATGCACTGACATATGACAATTTGGGATTGGTAGAAGTACTGCTAAAGCCTTGAGGACCTGTCCATTGCCATTTCCAGCGTGAATTTCCATAAGCATTCAACTTTAAACTGTCACCTGCGCAAATAGGGCTGTTAGAAGAGCTGCTCATCGGCCTTGGTCCTACCCATACATAATCCGTAGTTGAATCTTTGCAGTAATAGTTGCTGTCTGAAACGGTCACACTATAAACACCTTCATAGCTATATTTATTAAGAGGAATCAATAGTTTGGCCGTGTAGTATACCTCATTATTTGGTGTGCGCCATTTATAACGGAAGTTTTTTGTATTGGCAATGGTACTTAGTGTGAGTTTTTCCCATAAGCAAACCTGGCTGTCCCCATATATTTTCAAACCTGGGATTGCAGGATTAATTTTGACATTCCATTTGGCAGTATCTCTGCATTGATTAGCATCTGTGCCAATTACCATGTACAGTCCTGAATCCGGCATAGTAACCCCTGTCTTGGTGGGTTTTGATAAGAAACTGATAAATCCATTGGGACCTGTCCATTTATAATTAAGAGTACCTGTACCTGTAACACTTAATTTCATCGTGCTGCCTGTGCATAGTTGGGAATCTCCGGTAACGCTAATTTCAGGCAAAGTATTTACTTTATATTTAATGGAGTCCTGATTTCTGCAGCCACGTTTGTCTTTTATGGTCAAGCGGTAATAGCCGTCATCACTAAGTTTCAAGGATGGTATTTTTACCGTATCAGCAATAATGGTTGTTCCGTTAGGTTTTCTCCACGTGCTGGATATTGAAGATTTAAAGGCATTAAACAGTACTGCTTTCTGACCGACACATTCCGGAGAATTGGTAACAAACTTAATCAATGGTGGTCTTAGAATTGTTGGTGTAACCATGGCTGTATCTGTGCATCCATTTGCACTAATGGCTATAAACCGATATGTACCGTCTCTTGAAGAATCTACCTGATCAATGACAGGATTTTGTTTGGTTGAATAAAAGCTTTTGGCTACCCATTCATAACTGTAGGTACTTTTGCTGTAACTATTTATATCACCAAATAACTTAAGCGTATCGTAAGTACAAACCGGTGAATTGGTTTTGGCCGTAACCCTGAATCCAGGTTTAATATCTACCTTTATTGTAAAGTCATCTTTACATTTATTGACATCAGTAACCCAAACTGTATAATCCCCGAGATAATTAGAATCTACATTATATATAATATTATTCTGCTGTTTAGAGGTATATCCATTGGGACCAAACCATTCATAAGTATTTCCACCATTGGAACGCAATGATAGTTTACCTTTTGTGCAGACCGGACTGTTGCTGAATGCTGTGGCTGTTGGCAAAGGATTAACTTTAATGTTAATTGCGGAGGTTGCCGTTGCTTCACAAACTACAGAATTTAGGGTTGATAACGTTATTCTCCTATACTGTGAAGTTGCGGTCAATCCTGCAGGAACATCATAGGTAGCTGAGGTGGCTCCAGTTATGGTAGACCAGGTTAAACCACCGTTCGTACTTGATTCCCAGCGGTATGATATTGTACCATCGCCTGTGCCTGATGCAGTATTGGTGAAGGCTACAGGGTCGTCGCCGCTGCATATGGTCTGATCGCTCCCTACAGCACCTGCTGTTGGTACTCCCTGAACAGTCACGGTTAAGGCTTTTGAAGCATTAGACTCACAGGTTAATGAACTCAGCGTAGAAAGTGTTATTCTGCGGTATTGGGAAGTTACGGTCAGACCCGCAGGCACATCATAAGTTGAGCCGGTAACTCCTGATATGACCGACCATGTAGCACCAGCATTGGTGCTTGATTCCCAACGATAGGTTATGGTACCATCGCCTGTACCTGCAGTTGTGCTGGTAAATGCAGCAGGATCGCCCCCGTTACAGATAGTCTGATCAGATGCAATAACTCCGGCTGTGGGTGAGTTTCTTACGGTTACAGTTACTGCTGCTGTTGATACTGATTCACAAGTAACGGCATTTACTGTCGAAACTGTAATTCTTCGATAAAGAGTTGTCGTTGTGAGGCCAGCAGGTACATCATAAATATCTGCAGTAGCCCCGGAAACAGTAGTCCAGGTAGCGCCACCGTTTGTGCTAGACTCCCATCGGTAGGTGATGGTTCCGGAACCACTGCCTGCTGTTGTGCTGGTAAAGGCCACAGGATCGCCACCGTTACAAATGGTCTGGTTTGAACCGATGGCACCCGCTGTCACTGCACTTTGAACGGTAACTGTTATTGCAGAAGTGGCACCTGATTCGCACGCTACCGAGTTCTGTGTTGAAATGGTGATTCGACGGTATTGTGTTGTGGTTGTAAGGCCGGCAGGAACATCGTAGGTAGCTGCTGTGGCACCGGTTATGGTAGTCCAGGTAGCGCCACCATTTGTGCTAGCTTCCCAGCGATAGGTAATGGTTCCTGAGCCCGAGCCGTTTGTTGTGCTGGTGAATGCCACAGGGTCGCCACCATTACAGATTGTTTGATCAGAACTAATAGCTCCAATGGTTGGCACCGTTTGCACGGTTACCGTTATTGATGAAGTGCCTGTTGATTCGCACGCCACCGAGTTCAGGGTTGAAATGGTGATTCGACGGTATTGTGTTGTCGTTGTGAGGCCGGCAGGAACATCGTAGGTAGCTGCTGTGGCACCGGTTATGGTAGTCCAGGTAGAGCCACCGTTTGTGCTAGCTTCCCAGCGATAGGTGATAGTGCCTGAGCCAGTACCATTTGTTGTGCTGGTGAATGCCGCAGGGTTTCCGCCGTCGCAAATGGTCTGATTTGAACTGATTGCACCTGCAGTAACGGTGCTCTGAACCGTCACAATAACGGCTGAGGTAGGGGTTTCACAAGGGATCGAATTCAGCGTAGAAATGGTGATTCGTCGGTAACGGGTTGTCGTTGTGAGGCCAGCCGGTACATCATAAATAGTGTCTGTGGCTCCGGAAATTGAGGACCATGTTGTGCCCCCATTTGTGCTTGACTCCCAGCGATAGGTAATCGTACCTGAACCACTGCCTAACGTTAAATTCGTAAATGCAGCAGGGTTTCCACCGTTACAGATTGTTTGATCAGAACCGATGGCACCCGCCGTGGCTGAGCCCTGCACTGTTACGGTTACTGTAGAAGTAGCACCTGATTCGCACGCTACCGAGTTCTGTGTTGAAATGGTGATTCGCCGGTATTGTGTTGTGGTTGTAAGGCCGGCAGGAACATCGTAGGTAGCTGCTGTGGCACCGGTTACGGTAGTCCAGGTAGAGCCACCGTTTGTGCTAGACTCCCACCGGTAGGTGATAGTGCCCGAGCCCGAGCCGTTTGTTGTGCTGGTGAATGCCACAGGATTTCCTCCATAACAGATTGTCTGATCAGAACCTATGGCACCTGCAGTTACCGTGCTTTGAACAGTTACCGTTATGGCTGTGGTTGCAGATTCGCAGGGAACTGAGTTGAGTGTGGAAATGGTAACCCTTCGATAAAGAGTTGTCGTTGTGAGGCCAGCAGGTACATCATAAATATCTGCAGTAGCCCCGGAAACAGTAGTCCAGGTAGCGCCACCGTTTGTGCTAGACTCCCAGCGGTAGGTGATGGTACCCGAGCCATTGCCTGCTGTGGTGCTGGTAAATGCCACGGGGTCGCCACCATTACAAATGGTCTGGCTAGATCCGATAGCACCTGCGGTTACTGCACTTTGCACGGTAACCGTTACAGGAGTGGTGGCCACTGATTCGCAGGGAACCCCATTCAGGGTAGATATGGCAATTCGTCGGTATTGGGTGGTGGTTGTCAATCCTGCCGGTACATCATACGTGGCTCCGGTGGCGCCGGTTACCGTGGTCCATGATGCACCACTATTGGTACTTGCTTCCCAGCGATAAGCGATCGCACCCGAGCCGCTGCCTGCTGTTATGCTGGTAAAGGCCACAGGGTTTCCGCCGTTACAAATGGTCTGGTCAGAACCTATTGCCCCCGCTGTTACTGCACTTTGTACAGTTACCGTTACAATACCGGTGGCCACTGATTCACAGGGAACCCCATTCAGTGTTGCAATGGTTATGCGTCGGTATTGTGTTGAGGTGGTAAGGCCTGCGGGTACATCATAGGTACTTGTTGTGGCACCTGCTATGGGAGACCATGTTGCACCGCTGTTCGTGCTTGCCTCCCAGCGATAGGTGATGGTGCCCGAGCCCGTGCCGCTTGTTGTGCTGGTAAAGGCCGCAGGGTTTCCGCCTTCACAGATGGTCTGGCTTGATCCGATGGTGCCCGCGGTTACTCTATTTTGTACAGTAACTGTTACAGGACTGGCAGCCCCTGATTGGCAGGGTACACCATTCAGTGTCGAAATGGTGATTCTGCGGTATTGGGTGGTGGTGGTGAGGCCTGCCGGTACATCATAAACATCCGATGTTGCTCCCGAAATGGTAGTCCATGTTGTGCCGTTGGTGCTCGACTCCCATCGGTAAGTGATGGTACCTGAGCCACTGCCGGCGGTTGTGCTGGTGAATGCAACCGGATCGCCACCGTTACAAATGGTCTGGCTTGAAGCAATCACTCCCGCGGTTACTGCACTTTGAACGTTAACCGTTACAGGGGTGGTAGCCACTGATTCACAGGGAACCGAATTCTGCGTCGAAATGGTGATTCTTCGGTATTGGGTGGTAGTGGTAAGTCCTGCAGGCACATCATACGTAGCACCGGTGGCACCGGATACGGGGGACCAGGTTCCGCCGCTGTTTGTGCTGGATTCCCAGCGGTAGGTAATCGTACCCGAGCCGCTGCCGGCTGTTGTGCTGGTGAAGGCCACAGGGTTTCCGCCGTTACAAATGGTCTGATCAGAAGCGATGGCACCGGCTGTTGGAGTGCTCTGCACCGTTACAATGGTTTTCGCAGTATCTGTGCATCCGTCCGCTGATATTACCGCCAATGAAACAGTATAATTCCCGGCGCTTCCAAATGAGGTTGTGTCTTTCTTGGTTGTATCTGCAAAACCGGATCCCAAATTCCATTTTCTGCCATTCAGCTTCCACCCTGCTGAAATCGTGGAAATATCGGTAAAAATGAAGCGATTTCCATTTAAACACTGGGTTGAATTATTTACGGAAATCGCTGCTTTGGGATTGTCGTTTACCCTAACCTTTTTCGTGGAAGAATCGCTGCAGCCAAACCCACTCATCACCTTCAGTTTTACTGTAAAATCACCGGCCGTGGTGTAGCTATATTTTGCAGGATCTGCACTGGATTTACCTCCGTCTCCGAAGGTCCAGTATCTGGTTAGCGTACCTTTGCTGATGGTACTTTTATCATCGAATTCAAAAGAATTGCGCTTTAAACATTGGGTATCACTGGAAACAATATCCCATGCAAGGGTAGGCTCCGGATAAACGCCTACATATTTGGTTAATGAGTCAATACAACCATCATTGCTCTTGGCAATGAGAGTTACTTTGTATTTGCCTACTGATGTGTACTTTCTGCTGATGGCGTTTTTATTGGTCAGCACTGTATCTGCATATCCCTGGGTCTTCCAAGTGAATGCATTGAAAGAACCAGAGGTAAGAATGGTCCTATTGGTAAATGTAAAGGTACTGTTCTTCGAACACTGAGAGTCTCTATTTGGCGTAAAATTGACATCCGGAAGCATTTTTAGGGCAAACACTACAGATGTATCCTTGGTGCAACCATAAACATCCTGCAATTTCAGGCGGTACAGGCCAGAGTCTGCCCGCGTTACAGGATTGATAATCAACCCTGTATCAGTGCTGGTAGTATTTTTAGGGGTTGTCCATGTGAAACGATAACCAGAGCCTGCACCGCCCTTGGGATAACTTCTAATGGTAAATTTATTTCCTTCACAAACGGGAGCATTTGTTTGAATGTGAGGGTATGGTAAAGGACGAATTGTTACCAACAAGGAGGTGTCAATCTTACACTTACTTACATTCTCGGTTATTTCAAGCTTATAAGAGCCAGCATTTACCGCAGTAGCACCGGTAATGGAAAATGTTCTGTTAGTCGTACTAAAAGAATTTGGCCCACTCCAGGTAAATCCAAATTTGCTGGTGAGTGAACGCATTGACGCCGATATTTTTAGCTCATCACCAGAACAAATAGGATCATTCCTGGTGATGGTCAGAGAATCAAGCTGAAAAAGAACGGTAGTTATATAAAATGTATCTTTACATCCACTGCTATCGGTTACAATAGCAGTATACTTACCCATTTTTGCCTTATCTGCATTGAGAATTTTAACTGAAATACCACTATCCAAATAGTTATTGGGCCCTTTCCATACTACTTTTTTCAGACGAATTCCTTTGGCAGCGAGTTCTATGGTATCCTTGGGACAAATCGGCGAATTTGAAGTCAATTGGGCCGTCGGACCTACATTAACATTAAATGTATCCAAAGTCGTACAACCAAGATGATCTTTGATTCTAAGTATGTATTTACCATCACTCTTCCCTTTTAATGCAGGATATCTTAAGGTATCTTTATTATCACCTGATTTAAATACATTGTCAATGCTTCGCCAATAAAACTGATAGTTGGATATACCCCAGGGACCAGCTGTGGCTTTAAATTTCAAGGTATCCCACTTACAGTAATCTTTGGCACTTTTAAAAGAATCAACCGGTAAAGGATAAAAGTAATTTACGCGTATTTTGGCAGTATCCTTGCAACCGAATGAATCCGTAACTATGAGCTGATATATACCCGTATCTTTCCACAGGGCCTTACGCCTGGCAGTCTGGAGGGCAAAGGGCTTGTTGCCGGCTGCCATGAAATTATTGGGACCAGTCCATAAAAACTTATATTTTTTAAATGTTAAATTCCAGTTATTCTTGTGGGCGGAGTCGGTGAATTTAATGGAAAATGTATCATTTAAACATACGGTATCTTTCCTAAGGATTGCGAATTTTTTACAATAATATAAATCAGCAAAATACGCATCAGTTGCAGTTCCATAAGAGGATTGGTATGCATTGACTACTATATTTCTACTTGAACTTGTCTCACCAACGAAATAAACATCACCAAAACGACCATGTGACAAATCACTACCGAGCTCATTGCTAGTACCGCCAAAATAAGTCCCCCAAATTCGTTTTCCAGCGCTTGAAAATTTAGCTACATATGCATCTGAACCACCTGAATTATAGATGGATTGAGCATCTGCCGTCGCGATTATATTATTATAGCCAGTGGTAGAATTATCAGATTCTGCAGTGCCACATATATAAATATAGTCAAAATCATCAATCTCCAATGACATTGCGTCATCCTTTAAATCACCACCATAATATGTCCCCCATAATATGTTAAACCGGGCATCGAACTTTACCAAAAAACCATCTGTGCTTGATGAATAAGTACTAATTGCATTTAATTTAGACTGATGCCCATTCTTAGCGATACCCGCGTCGGAATTGGTTTTGCCGACCATAAAGTAACTTCCATTTTTATACTTTACATTATAACCGTAATCATCTGCAGTATCACCAAAATATTTTGACAATATCCGCAATCCATTTGCATCAAATTTTGCAATAAACGCATCCGATCTTCTTGAAAAACTACCGGTTGTTGCGATACCTGTTGAAGAACTTGTTGTACCCACTACCACTATTGTGTCTTTTGCACCAGTATGTATTCCCTTTATCTCATCAGCATTTGTTCCTCCGTAGTATGTAATGAACAGGCGCTTCCCATCTTTATCAAACTTACCAATAAGACCATCTCCGTTTAGAGAGATGGACGCCTGGTGAATGGTGTAGGAACTTGGATTTAACCTGGATGACAAGCCCGAGGAACCAGTCTTCCCAACCACCACAACATTCTGACTAGAATCCAATACCACACCCAAGCCCTCATCATCGGAGGCACCACCCAAATAGTTAGACCATACCAATTTCCCGGAATCAGTAAATTTTGCGATGAATACATCTTTTGAGCCATTATGGGTAGAATCATAATTTGCTTTGAATCCAAGACCTGTAGAGCTAGTAGTTCCAGCGATAATGATATTATTAAACTTATCAGTAGAAACATCATTGGCTACGTCTCCGTCTTTACCACCAAAGTAAGTCCCCCAAACTCTTTGAGTTGAGCCCCCTGATCTTTTCATTTTAACTAAAAAAGCATCATCACTACCACTGGCAAAGTTCTTGTGCGCACCAGAAGAGGCAATATTTGAATTTGATGCCGTTTTTCCACAAAAAACAACATTCCCATCCTGACAAGATGCCGTTCCATATCCCTGATCATTACTGCTACCACCGTAATAAGTGGCCCATCTTAGGGTCGGCAATGGATCGATCACCACCCAATCTGCATCCCTCCAGGAAGTTCCTTCCGGAAGCACTATTTTTAATGTTTGTTCATTTTCGGCCTGCGCCCATCCGGCATTGGCTACAACCTCCTCAGCACCCTTACGCATCAATGCCACTTTGGGAATGTTTTCCATAATGGTATCGTCAAAAAAGATGAAGGATACCTTATCCGGCCTGTCCGAGGCGAGCAAACGACTTTGCTCGTGGCCGCCAATCCTGATCATTTGAGCCACAGATGGCTTCACCCAAATATCGTACTTCACCTTGCCATCGGCACTCACTTCAAACACCAACTTTACATTTTTGTCTTTGCTCGTACCCGTAACCTTGCGAGCCCGTTTCAAGTTTTCAAACCGGCCCAGGTGATTATAATAATGGCTCACGTCCTCCAGTTCATTCTCTCCCTGCCAGTCAAATTGAAGAGGTTCAGAGGAACCAACATATTTCATGGACAGATCCAAACGGGTAATATCCCAGTTGTTTTCTGTGCCGGCATTTTTTCTGAAAATCTCATAGCTAAATCCTTTGTCTCTCAGCTGAAATTGCAAAGGACCATCCCTGTAGAGAAATTTAACACTTTTGTTGGCCTTGCCATCTTGATCATAAACTTGGCCCTTGTTTGGCAGGAAGCCAAGAGACTGGCCTTTTACATCACTAGCCAGAAATATAATCACTAAAATTATAAAACGAAAAACAGCCCTCATAGGTAAATTATTGATAAGCACTTTAAAATTAGTATGTTCAAAAATTCAACGCAAATATAGCAAATATGTCGTTTTATCTACATTTTTAGCAACAAATAAATAAACAAACTACATTTTATATGATATATGTCTATATAAAAACGATATAGACATAAATTAATTCACCATAAATCAATGTAAAAACAGTAACATACTCAAATCACTTTCCCAACTTTTCCCCGGCGTTTCTACTATTTGCCCAACCCATTTATTGCCTCTAAAAACAAAAACTGTAGGCACCCTTGTTACTGTTTGTTCTGCTGCGAAGTCCTTTTCTACGGGCTTTTTATTTTTATCAACTTTATAATATCCAAACAAATCTGCATTGGCACCCACAGCATCCAGTAACTTGCAAAGTCTTGGCAGTTCTCGGCGAGTATCGCTGCACCAGTTGCCGCCTATAACCTTCACAGAAATGGAATCATTCCATCTGTTTTTCAAATCAGCTACTATGGAATTATCGGGATTGTAGGCTGAGTATTCCGCGGTAATGCTTTGCACAAATTTTTCCGCATTTGTTTTTTGCAGCGAATCTGTCGATTGTAAATCCGCCTGAAGACTGGCAATTAGCTTATTGTGGTGGGTTTTTTGTGCAGGCATTTTGTATTCTTTGGGTCTAGAGCAGTAGCGAACTGTTCCCATCAAAGTGAACAGCAGCATGAATGTTTTCATTCCACAAAATTAGTGTTTAACCATATAATGCCGGTTAAAAATGGTAGCTTTGCCGTAGATTTTATGGGCATTACGGTATCGTCGCTGAAGGAGCCTATTTCCGCTGAACTGGAACTGTTTGAAAAACAATTCCGGGGCAGTATGAAAACCTCTGTTCCACTGCTGGATACCATCATGAACTACATTGTACGCCGCAAAGGCAAGCAGGTAAGGCCCATGTTCGTGCTATACAGCGCTTCTTTGTTCTCCGAAATTGGTGAAAGAACCTACCGCGGTGCCGCATTGGTTGAGCTTTTGCATACAGCTACCCTCGTGCATGATGATGTGGTGGATGACAGCTATGAGCGTCGCGGTTTTTTCAGCATCAACGCACTTTGGAAGAATAAAATAGCCGTGCTGGTGGGCGATTTTCTTTTGTCAAAAGGACTGCTGCTATCTGTTGAACATAAGGATTATGACCTGCTGGAAATTGTATCCAATGCCGTTCGTGAAATGAGCGAGGGAGAGCTTCTGCAGCTGGAACGTTCCCGTTTTATGGATGTTACGGAGGATGTGTACTTTGAAATTATCCGCAAAAAAACAGCCAGCCTAATTGCTTCCTGTTGCTCTATTGGTGCGGCTTCCGCCGGACAGGACACACAAACCGTGGAAGATATGCGCCGCTTCGGCGAACTGATAGGACTTGCCTTCCAGATTCGGGACGATTTGTTTGATTTTGGCGACAATAAATCCGGAAAGCCCGCGGGTATTGATATTAAAGAGAAAAAACTGACACTGCCCGTTATTCATGCCTTTTCCAAGGCCTCGGGCAGCGAGGTGCGCAGTATAAAACGTTTGATCAGAAGCAAAACACCCGATAAGCAAAAAATTCGCGAAGTCGTGGCATTTATTGAAAAATACGGCGGACTTGACTATGCGCGGGAACGTATGTATGCCTTGCGCGATGAGGCATTCGAAATACTTGACCGTGCGGCAAAACCCACACCCAACCGCGAACATTTGCGAAATCTGGTTACTTTTGTGATTGAGAGAGAAAGCTAATCATGAAAGCCATTATACAGGGACAGGAAACGGTACTTGAGCAGATTGACGGGGTTTGGACACCCGAAAACAACCCGGAGGCCACGGTTTCTGTATTGCCTGATGGCCGTTTGCTGCTGCATGCGGGTAGTAGCGTATTCACAGCCCGCCTGCTGGAATTGAACCGGGCAGAAAAAACACTCACCATTTCACTGAATGGTAAAACCATTTCGGTAACCCTGAAAGAGCCGCTGGATGATCTGCTTCACTCTATGGGACTGGATAAAATGGCAACAGCAAAGGTTTCGCATGTGAAAGCACCTATGCCCGGCCTGGTGCTTAATGTTCTGGTGGAAGCCGGACAGGAAGTGAAAAAAGGCGATAAACTGCTGGTGCTTGAGGCCATGAAAATGGAAAATATCATCAAGGCGGCCGGCGATGGCAAAGTGGGCAGAATTGCGGTGGAAAAAGGACAGGCGGTGGATAAGAACCAAACGCTGATAGAGTTTGAATAATACAAACAACGAACATTTTTTAAGGGGAAAAATTACCGCAACCCGCGTCTTTTATGCGGTTCTGGGAATTTATCTCTTTTTTGGGCTCATTAACCTGGATGTAATTCCCATTCCTTGGCTTGATGAAGCCGCATGCCTGGAGCCGGCAGTGCTTTGGCAAAGAACCGGGTATTATATCAGCAAGGCCTGGCCCACACCGGGTACCGAACAGATTTTTCTGAGCTATCCACCCGGCATTATGATGCTACATCGCCTTACGCTATCGGTCTTTCCGCCTGATGTATTTTGGGTGCGTTTGCCGTTTTTACTTATACATGTTTGTTCGGCATGGCTGCTGTTCAGGATTTTTAAGCAAAATCTCAAGCTGGATGCACGATGGGCGGCGTTGCTTTGTCTGTATTTTTTGTTTGATAAGGCCGTATTTGAAATCAGCCGCTCGGTGCGGAGCGAGGTGATAGAAGTGGCATTGCTGGTGGCCTGGATAGCGGTTTATACCCGCGTAAAACCTATGCGCAATGGCTTACAGGCTTTTTTGCTGGGTTTGCTCTGCGGGGCCATGTTGCTCACGCACCTGAAGCTTTTGCCTGTGGTGGCCGTAATATCAGTTTGGTACGCCTGGCAGGGTTTTGCATGGCCAAGACTCTCCGGTTATGTAATGGGCATGGTGGTATTGCCATTGTGTTTTCTCATTTTTATTGATTTTAGGATTACCGAGCTTTATGCCCAGTTGTTTCAGCACAGCATGGAACATAGTGCCGGTGGAGGTTTGCATGTGCGTATCTACAATTATTTCATAGGCCGGTTTTATCCGGTATACAAGGAGCAGCCCTGGTTGTCGCTATTACACGGCTGGGTTACCTGGCTTGCGTGGAAGCAGTTCAGGGCACAACCCAAACGGGCTTTGCCTGCTGCTGTGTGGCTGTTTGCGGGTTTGGTATGGCTGCTATTTTTGGGCCCCTATTACCGCTATTTTTTGCCCATGTATGTGGTAGGGTTGTGGATAGTGGCCAATTGGATAAACGAGCAGAAAAGGTTGTTCCCTAATCTCAAACGCCGATATGTTTGGCCACTTACCGGGCTGATGATATTTCCGTTTGTTACGCGCCATGCGCTTGGATTGATACAGCGTCCGGAGCGAGATCCCAAAGCAGCGTTGCTGTTTCTGGAATCACAGGTTCCCAAACAAGGAAAAATCCTGATATATGGTAATGAAATTGGGTTGTATTACGCTGCAAAGCACCACAACGTAGATTTCACGCATACTACTTCACCCGATCATTTTGGGTTTGGGGAATACGACAGCATCTATTTTTTGACGGATGTACCGCATCCGGAACTGGGCATTAGAGCCATTTACCAGCCCAAACAATATGCTCTTCCGGACTGGATGTATGTACTGGGCCGTGGTGGTACGTTTGCCAATATGCATGTGTATGTTATCCGCAGCGAGGCTGAGTGGAAATCGGTGGCCAAGCCGTTTTATGGTTGGGATTGATTAGACCCCTCGCAGCAGTATCTGAAGTTGGACAATTAAGGAATTCCATTTTTAATTCTCCCTGTCCTTCACCACATTTGCACTGTGAAACCATTATTCCTCGCTGCAGCGATTTGTCTCTGCGCCTGTGCAACCAAAAGTAATAAAAAAATGAAAGTTGAAAACCATAGTTTTTCCAATTACAAGGAAGTTGCGGTAACACACCTCAGCCTTAACCTGAAGGCAGATTTTGATAAAAAAGAATTGCAGGGAACGGCCACCCTAAAAATCAAAAATACTGCCGGAGCTAAGCAGCTCATTCTGGATCACAAAACACTGAAAGTGGACAATGTAGCTGTTGATAACAAAGATGTGCAATTTGAAATTGGCCCGCTTGATAGCATTTTGGGTGCTGCACTCATTATTCCCATCACGGCTGAAACCAAGGAAGTATCTGTTGCCTACCACACCCTGCCCGAATCGGAGGCATTGCAATGGCTGAGTCCTGAGCAAACCCACGATAAAAAGCATCCTTTCTTGTTTTCGCAAAGCCAGGCGATTCTGGCCCGCACCTGGATTCCCCTGCAGGACTGTCCGGCTGTGCGATTTATCTATGACGCAACCATAGAAGTGCCGCCCCACCTGATGGCGATGATGAGCGCTGAAAACCCCACGGCCAAAAGAAAAGACGGCAAATACACCTTCAAACAAACCAAACCCATACCCAGCTACCTGATGGCGCTCGCGGTGGGCGATGTGGAGTTTACATCGCTGGGGCGCAACAGCGGTGTGTATGCCGAGCCGGGCATGCTGAAAAAATGTGTGTGGGAGTTGGCTGATATGCAGGGCATGATAGACAGTGCCGAAGCGCTTTACGGGCCTTATGTCTGGGGCCGTTACGATGTATTGGTACTTCCGCCCAGTTTTCCTTTTGGTGGCATGGAAAATCCGGTGCTGACCTTTGCCACGCCCACCATCATTGCCGGAGATCGCAGTCTGGTGAGTTTAGTGGCACACGAACTGGCCCACAGCTGGAGTGGCAACCTGGTGACCAACGAAACCTGGAGCGATTTCTGGCTGAACGAGGGGTTCACCGTGTATTTCGAACAGCGCATCATCGAGAAAATTTACGGGCACGATTACGCCGAAATGCTGGCCGGGATTGGCCGCGGCGAATTGCAACACACCCTGGGTGACCTGATGCAGGAAGCGCCGGATGATACCAAACTGTTTTTAAACCTCGACGGTCGCAACCCCGATGACGGTGTTACCGATATTGCCTATGAAAAAGGCCGCTTTTTCCTTCGCAGAATAGAGGAAGTGGTGGGAAGGCCTGCCTGGGATGCATTTTTGAACGATTACTTCAAAACCCACGCTTTCAAGACCATGAATACCAAAAGGTTTGTGGCATACCTCAATGAAAAGCTGCTAAATCAACATCCGGGCAAAATTGATTTGAATACATGGATTTACGGAACAGGCTTGCCCAAAGATGCGCCGGTGGTAAATAGCAAGGAATTGCAGCGTGTGAATGATGCGGTGGCGCTGTATACAAAATCCAGAAACCCTGCCGATATTGATACCAAGGGCTATACTACCCACCACTGGTTGTTTTTGCTGAGGGGCATGCCAGCGCTGAGTGTGGAGGAAATGGCGGCCCTCGACAAGATATTTTCGTTTACCGGCATCGGCAATGCGGAAATTGCCTGTGACTGGTACACCCTTTCTGTAAAAAATGGCTATGAATCAGCCTATCCGGAAATGGCGAAGTTTCTGAAATCGGTGGGCAGGCGCAAGTTTTTGCTGCCTATTTACAAGAACCTCGTGAAAACCGCCAAGGGCAAGGCATTGGCAGAGCAGATTTTCAGCGAAGCCCGAAAAGGTTACCACGCCGTGGCCGCAGGCAGCATTGCCGATATTATCCGTGAAGCCCGGCCAAAGTGAGCACCGAGTTTGATAACCTGTATGTACCCCTGCAACCCCTGAAAATAAAGGGTATTGAAGGAGATGTGTACATTCAGCGCGATGACCTGATTCATCCGCTGGTGAGCGGCAACAAATGGCGCAAACTGCAGTACCATATATTGTATGCACAACAAAAAGGCAAGAGCCGTCTGGTAACCTTTGGCGGTGCCTATAGCAACCATTTGCTGGCTACAGCCGCAGCAGGCGCCATTATGGGTTTGCAGACTGCTGCCTTTTTGCGCGCCGATGAACCCATAGACAACCATTACCTCAGGGCAGCGCAGCTGTATGGCATGCAGCTGATACCCGTTTCACGCGAGGATTACCGCCATAAACCGGAATTGTTTGCCCGCCATTTTGGCGAAGACCTTACTGCGCATTGCATTGCCGAGGGGGGTGCAGGAGAAGCTGCCTGGGAAGGTGTTGCGGGTATTGTGAAATCGCTGCCCTTTGCCCCTGATTATCTATTGCATGCTTCAGCCACAGCCACCACTGCCATTGGGCTAGGAAAAGGCATACAGGCCTGCGGTTATAAAACGCGTGTATATGCGGTGGCAGTCCTCAACAATTTTGAGGAACAAAGGCACTTTATACAAGAAGCAGGGTTGTCAGAAATCGTTGAAGTGCTTGATGGATATGCTTTTGGTGGCTATGCCAAAACCAGTGAAGCACTCATGGATTTTGTAAAAAGTGCCATTGCACAAACGGGTATTTTATTTGATCCCGTTTATACAGGAAAGGCCTTATGGGCCTTGCGGGATAAGGCCTTGCCGGGCAGGGGCGTGTTTTTGCACACCGGCGGTAGCATGGGATTGTTCAGTGAGACGTTTTTGAGGAGGATGTGATTTGTTTATTTGATTGTCCCGTGCTAACAAAGAGTGACACAGTTGACATTCATAGTTTATAGGGTTTTGTGTAATTCTATTTCCCCCTTGTTGGTCTTTGCGAAAGGCACGTGTGATGGTGAGACCGACAAGACGAGAACACACCCAAGCTATTGACACTGATTACAATTACCTCACCATTGCCCATAGCAAGAGGATACCGTTTCTTAGCCTATAAACCTCTGGCTGCCAAGGATTGCTTATCAACCCAAAAACCCTAATTTTGCGGTGAAATCATGTTTGACCACGACCTGAATGAACAACAGCTGGTGCGCCGGCAAAAAATGGCACAGCTCCGTGAGCTGGGCATAGACCCTTTTCCGCCCGAAGCGTTCGAAGTAACGCACTACGCCGCCTATATCAAGGCGCAATACCCCGAAAACTCCGAAGGCTATAAACATGTTCGCCTGGCCGGCAGGATGATGAGCCAGCGCATTATGGGCAAGGCCGCATTCGCCAACCTGCAGGACAGCACCGGCCGTATACAGATCTACGTAAACCGAGATGAGATTTGCCCCGGTGAAGATAAAACCCTGTATAATGAAGTGTTTAAAAAGCTGCTCGACATTGGCGATATCGTCGGCGTGGAAGGACATGTATTTACCACCCAAACGGGTGAAACAAGCGTGCACGTAACTGCACTGCAGCTGCTCTCCAAGTGCCTGAACCCATTGCCCCTGCCAAAGCAGGATGCGGATGGCAATGTATATGATGCATTCACCGACCCCGAGGCCCGCTACCGCATGCGCTATGTGGATCTGGTGGTGAATCCCGGGGTAAAAGACATATTCATCAAACGCAGCAAGGTGGTGCAAAGCCTGCGTGAAACCTTCAACAGCAAGGGATATCTGGAGGTGGAAACCCCCATTTTACAGCCCATACACGGTGGTGCTGCTGCAAGGCCTTTCGTAACCCACCACAACGCACTCGATGTGCAATTGTACCTGCGCATTGCCAACGAATTGTATCTCAAACGCCTCATTGTGGGCGGTTTTGACGGCGTTTATGAATTTGCTAAAAACTTCCGCAACGAAGGTATTGACCGAACCCACAACCCCGAATTTACCGGTCTTGAGATTTATGTAGCCTACAAGGATTATTTCTGGATGATGGAGTTTGTGGAGCAAATGCTGGAAAAGTGCGCCATGGACGTAAACGGCACCACCGAATGCAAGGTGGGAGATAATGATATCAGCTTTAAGGCCCCGTTTCGCCGCCTGAGCATGTTTGATGCCATCCGCGAATACGGAAAGCTCGATGTAGAAGGAAAAAACGAATCAGAATTGCGTGAAATGGCCAAGAAATGTGGTGTTGAAGTAACGCCTCAGATGGGCAGCGCCAAGCTGATTGATGAGATATTTGGTGCCACTACCGAAAAACACCTGGTGCAGCCCACCTACATCACGGATTATCCTGTGGAGATGAGCCCGCTGACCAAAAAGCACCGCAGCAAACCCGGACTGGTAGAGCGTTTCGAGCTGTATGTGAATGGCAAGGAAATCGCAAACGCCTACACGGAATTGAACGATCCCATTGACCAGAAGGAACGTTTTGAAGAGCAGATGAAACTGGCTGAGCGCGGCGATGACGAAGCCATGAGCATGGACCTCGATTTCATCCGTTCACTGGAATATGCCATGCCGCCCACCAGTGGACTGGGTGTGGGTATAGACCGCCTGACCATGATGCTCACCAACCAGCAGAGCATACAGGAAGTGCTGTTTTTCCCCCAGATGCGCCCCGAAAAGTTTCAGGATTAACCATGCTTGAAATCGGGGAAGACGAACTGAAGGTAATGAACTGCCTGCTCCACCCCGAGAGCATGGAAGCAGTGGTTACGGAAACTAAATTTCATCCCAAAGTAACGCTGGACATTGTGCGTACCCTGGTGCACTACCGCTATGTTAAAGCCCAGGACGAGAGCGGTAAATCATTAACCATGTTTTCTCCTGATAAACTGGCTTTGGTTCGGTTTGTACTTACAGCAAAGGGATTGAAGGAAATAGCGCCGAAGGCGGGTGGGTAGGGGTGTTGTGGTTTGCAGTTAGTCAAGAGTGTATAAATTATCATGCTTTTGAATACTTGGAGCAATTTCGTATTATTAAAATTTTACACGGGTAGTACTTTAATTGCTAAATTTGTATACCTTCGAAATATGAAACAAAAAAATTTCATGAGAGTATTGCTATTCACTGCATTGGCAGCTTCATTTTTTATTGGCTGTAAAAAGAAAACCGATGATCCTCCTGCCCCTACCAAGCAGGAATTGTTTAGCGGCAAAACTTCCAAAACCTGGCAAATACAAAAGTTGTATATGAACGATACCTTGTATGTACTTTCTCCACAGGAATTGCAATATACCATAACGTATAAGGCAGACAGTACCTACATGGATTCGGATGGAATGGGCGGAAAATATCTGATGGATATTGCCGGAGCGAAACTAATCGAAACCCTTACCACAGGCGGAACAGGTAAGTTTACCTACAATATCGAAACCCTAAACGAGTCTATATTGATTATGCGTCTCGTAGATGATGGTTCCGGCATAAACCCCAATACCCAATACCATTACCGTGCGAAATAAAATCTTGTTAATTGGCCTGCTGCTTTCCGGCGTTACTGCAGTCCGTGCACAAACATTGGTTTTTGGCGGTTTTGCATCCTTTGCCATTTCAGACAGTGTAAATGCCAATTCTGGTGGAGCCATTGTAATGCAGGATAGCCGCACCCGCTGCATTATGGTGCAGGGTGGTAATGTGTATGGGCAATCTGAGATGTATAACGTAACAGGTACATTCAGAGAAATATGCAATGATGCTCCGCGGGTAACTGATATTCGGGTGTATCCCAATCCCGGCTTCGGGAAATACTGGGTGGAAGGCAAAAACGTTGAAAGTATCGAAGTTTTTGACAATGTCGGCCGCATGGTCAGCACCGTTAGTATTAAAGGCGAAAATGTGTGGCGAACACCCATTCTCCTCACAGAACAGCCCGAAGGAAACTACTTTGTAAAAATTCGAGATACGGCCGGTGAACAGTGGGTCTACTCCCTCATCAAACTTAAATCTTAAAATACATGAAAAAACATATACTGTTTTCAGTTTTTATTATAATTACTGGATTTTCCTTCGCCCAAACCGCCCCGCCCAACGGCATGATATATCAGGCGGTAGCGCGCGATGGCAGTGGCAACCTTGCAGTTAGGCGCACCATCTATGTGCAAACTACGGTGCTAAGGGGCAGCGCCACCGGCACCGTCATGTATGCCGATGAGCATAAGGTAACAAGCAATGCCGATGCGATGTTTAGCGTCATTGTAGGCCAGGGAAAATACCTTTCCGGCACCTACACCAAGCTCACCGATATCCCCTGGGATAAGGATAAATACTTTTTCAACCTGAAAATATGTGTGGCCCCTTCCATTCCCCGTTGGGGCTGGACCCCGAGCTATACGGACATGGGAACCACGCAGTTCTGGAGTATACCATACGCCATGTTTTCCGGAAAAAGCGGAGACTCTCTTACACTGACGGTTAATGGCACCGGCAGACAAATAAAACTAGGTAATTACAAACCCATTTTCTTTTCGGTGGCAGACAAAGACAGTGTGGCCACAAATGAGATTCAAACCCTTAGCCGCAATGGTGGCAGACTGCTGCTGAGCCTTAACGGTGGCCTGGTCACACTTCCGGACTCAAGCGCTACGAATGAATTGCAAAGCATTACCCGCAATGGCGGCAGAATCATACTGAATCAAAACGGTGGAACCATATTCTTGCCGGATAGCAGTGCCACTAACGAATTACAAACCATCACCAAAACGGGCAGCACAGTAACACTGAGCCAGGGCGGCGGCAGTTTTACCGATGATGATAAACAGACCTTGAGTCTTACAGGTACAGGAAGCACCAAAACCCTGAGCATCAGCAGTGGCAACAGTGTTCAAATAAATGTGAATGATGGCGATACCTCAGCCACGAATGAATTACAATCTCTCAGCATCAGTGCGGGTAAAGGCCGTATAAATTTGAGTAATGGTGGAGGGAATATAGTTTTAAATGACTCCAGCGGAACCAATGAATTGCAAACCATCAGCCGCACAGGTGGAAGAATTATATTAAACCAAAACGGAGGAACAGTTTCCATGCCTGATAGCAGTGCCACCAATGAATTACAAACCATCAGTCAGAGTGGCAATACAATAACCCTGAGCCAAAGCGGCGGTTCGGTAACCATCACCGACAACGACAAACAGCAACTGGGAATTACAACAAGCAAGGGCACGATCACTTTGAGCAATGGTGGTTCCGTTCAGCTGGCGGATTCATCAGCTACGAATGAATTACAGACCGTAAGCATCAGCTCCGGCAAAGGCAGAATAACCTTGAGCAATGGTGGTGGCAATGTGGTGTTGAATGACTCCAGCGGCACCAATGAATTGCAAACCATCAGCCGCACGGGCGGAAGAATTATATTAAACCAAAACGGAGGAACAGTTGCCTTGCCGGATAGCAGTGAAACTAATGAAATACAGACCTTAAATCAGATAGGAGATACTGTTTACCTAAGCAAAAACGGCGGAAAATTTTACATTCAAAATAATTCGTCAATTAGTTTAGGAAACTTAACCAACTACCAAATGCCGGACGGAATAAAAAATTATACAAAATTAACTTATGATATTTTGCCATATACTACACTGTCTGCGGCAGTATCAATTACACCATATACGGTTCCGGCAGGAAAGAATCTATATATCAAGTCTATAATTAACACCCCCAGACATCCTAGTAATGGAGATGGGGTAACGATTAACGGTGTTGCGGTGGGTTTAACCGCAGGGAATAACTGTGGTGTAGGACAAGTTGAAGTAAATAGAGTTGCGGGTGCAGGGATGCTAGTGAATTTTAGTAATGGTACACCTAACAAGCATATCTATAATTGTGCTGCTCAAGGCACAATTATAGGGTTTTTAGTAGACAAGAAAGTAAATATAATATATCAAAGTACCCAATATACGGTCCCGACAGGTTTTGTTTTTATAGCTTTTCCAGATTTAAAAGGAAACAATCAGTTTGGGGACGACCCGTTTCCAAATGGTTATAATGCAGGCCAAATAGTTCCTGCTCAAACAAACGGCTATATAGTTCCTAAATAGTTTGAAACCAATAAAGGTTAATGAAATATTGTCAAAAAAAAATTCTAAATTTTGTATTTGTTTTTTTATTTTCACTGTCCCGTCCTGAGAAAGGCCAACGTTATTCAGGCACAGACAAACTCTTGACTTCTAACTTTTAACTGCACATAAAGGTTTTTCCGCGCCAATCTTACACTCAATCATCTAGGTTCTTCTCCTTATTGCAAGTAGTATACCCTATCACATCATAAACCGGGCAATACCCAATGGCTGTGCTGCCTATCATATAGCCGCCGGTGAAAAGCAACAGAACCGTCCAAATGCTCTCTACCGGTGTATAGATGTACAAAATAGAAAAAAGAATGGCCATGCCCACGCGTGCCAGCCGGTCTTTAGTCCCCATGTTCGTTTTCATAAAATTAAATAAATTAAAATTGGTGGTTAACGTAAATATACGAAAAATAACCCACATTTCCAAATCCTTGCTTTGCCCAAAAATTCGCATCTTTGCAATTCGTTTATAAAACCTATGAAAAAAACCATATTTTCTTTACTGCTGTCCATTACCAGCATCCTGGGTTTGCGCGCCGATGAAGGCATGTGGCCCCTGACCATGGTGGCAAAATTGCAGGATCCCATGCAGGGAAAAGGCCTGAAACTGACCGCAGAAGACATTTACAGCATCAACAACGCCTCCCTCAAAGACGCCGTAGTACGCCTCATGAGCAAGCAGGGCCGTATGTTCTGCACCGGCGAAATCATCAGCCGCGAAGGCCTGTTTCTTACCAACCACCACTGTGGTTATGGTGCAATTCAGGAACTCAGCACCCCGCAGGACAATATCCTCAGCAACGGCTTCTGGGCCAAATCCAAAGAAGAGGAGCGTCCTGCCAACTTCAATATAGGTCTGCTGCGCAAGGTGGAAGATGTGACCGACAAAGTGCTGAACGGTATCGCTGTGAATATGGTGGAAGCCGAGCGCGGCAAAGCCGTATCAGAAGCCACTGCCAAAGCGAAAAAATCCCTGGAAGAGAGCCTGGGTGGTGAGAAATCCAATTATGTTGTGGAAGTAGTGGCATTTTGGGGCGGCAACCGCTTTCTTGCCATGTACTACGAGGTTTACCGCGATATCCGCCTGGTAGGCACGCCCCCAGAAAACGTGGGTAAATTCGGCGGTGAAACCGACAACTGGCGTTGGCCCCGTCATACCTGCGATTTCAGCATGTTCCGCATCTATTCCGGTGCTGACAACAAGCCCGCAGACATGAACAAAAACAACAAGCCCTACGAACCCAAAAAGTTCTTCCCGGTGAGCTTGAAAGGCACTTCCAAAGGCGATTTTGCCATGATCATGGGATACCCCGGCCGCACCACCCGCTATACCTACAGCGAAGGCGTGCGCTACCTCGGCAGCAAAGAGCGTCCCATGCGTGTGCAGGTGCGCCGTGACATCATGGATGTATATGAGAAATACATGAAGCAGGATGCCACCATCCGCCTCATGTACAGCGATAAACTGGCCGGACTGGGCAACTACTGGAACAAGTTCAACGGAGAAGCCGGCGAACTCAGCAAGCCCGAAATGTTCGACAAGCGTAAAAAAGAAGAACTGGCGTTTGAAGCATGGGTGAAAGCCAACAACAAACAGGATGTTTATGGTGAGGTGACCTCACTGTATGACGAAGTTTACCAAAAACTTAATCAATATGGTCTATATCCTGTTTACTTGCAGGATGGTATCGCCAACAGCCAGCCCATGATGTTTGCATTGCAGTCATCTGCCTTGGTGCGCGATGCGAAAGATGGTAAAATGGGACCTGATGGCACCAAGATGGCCGAAAGAATGGCAGGTATGCTGGATGATATGTTCAAGGAGTTCCATGCGCCCATTGAGAAGGAAGTAATGGCAGCCGTGCTGCGCCATGTGTACGAAGACCTGGATCATGCGAATCTTCCCATTTCCCTCACTTCACTGGTTTCCAAATACAAGCGTGACTATAACAAACTGGCCGATTACCTCTGGAAAACCAGTATATTTACCGACAAAGCCAAAATGGCCAAGTTTCTTAAAGCACCAAAGGTGAGTGCATTAACCAAAGACCCGGTCTACGCCATCGTAAGCGGCTATAACGGCAAACTCAGCGGCGATCTGAAACCTATTTACGATGATATCAATGCCAAAAAGTTGCGCGCCGACCGTTTATTCCTGGCCGGATTAAGCGAAATGAATCCCGATAAGGTAATGGCCCCCGATGCCAATGGTACCATGCGCATGACCTACGGAA
>Ga0194130_10000849_pt1 | contig 53829 bp, 69 predicted proteins | sample TA2KigsurfametaG_FD_160084 | JGI IMG/M metagenome (GOLD analysis project Ga0194130, IMG submission 160084) | Freshwater microbial communities from Lake Tanganyika, Tanzania - TA2015050 Kigoma 12 surface | ecosystem: Environmental > Aquatic > Freshwater > Lake | place: Tanzania: Lake Tanganyika...
TCTTCATCATCGCCATTAGAATATTCTGATAACCAATAATTACTCATTTTTTGAACCTCCGCTTACTGCACCCTGCCAAATAGCAGCCAGTCTGCAGTAGCCATTTTCTTCAACGGTCTGAGCAACAATTTTACAGACCCCATTGCCCTCATAAAAGGCGCAGTTTCCACACTTAACTCCTATTGGAAGATTATCATTTTCAATGCCAGGAACATATCCCACCCAAATACCATTGCCATCATCATTGGCTAACTTTCCATATTTACCAACAATACCAATCATGGCATTGACATACTCGGCTTCTGCGGGAGCAAGTTTTTTATCCATTTGCTCTAATAGTTCTGCTAACCAATAAATAGACATTGTTATTCTCCAATCTTTTGCATAAAAATATAGTAACAATATATTACTACATTGTTCCCCTTCGTTGCATCTCTAATCTTCTTCTAGCTTCTTCGTCATCTTGAGCTAAACCTCTAGCACGAGACATTCCAAAGCCAGCTAAACCAAGAGCCCCAGCTATACCTAACATCTTAAGATTTCTAGCGCCGTTTGGACCTTGTGTGACGGCAGCCGATAAATCATCTGCTGCGGCTCTAAGTCTTCCTGGAACTTTTGCTGGAGCACCACTAGATGGTCTTGGTGGTGTTGGGGCATTGGAATGTATTGTTGCTTGTGGCGGTGGTGTTGCGTTACCAGATTTAGTAACCTTTTCTGCTGTTTCTCTTGCCTGAGTTGCTGTAGGTGGTGGCGATGGCGTATTGGCATCGATAACCGGTCTGCCAATTGGTTTCCTGCCTGGAGTTTCACCGGTAGTCACCGTAGGCTGAGAAGGAACCGAGCCTGGAGTTGGGCCGGTAGTAACCGTAGGCTGAGAAGGAACCGAGCCTGGAGTTGGGCCGGTAGTAACCGTAGGCTGAGAAGGAACGGAGCCTGGAGTTGGGCCGGTAGTAACCGTAGGCTGATCGAAATATGGACGCCCAGCAGCTCTGGCAGCGTCTCTGGCAGCGGTTTTAGCTACCCCATCCATAGTTCTGTCATATTTCCCCAATACTCCATTTGCTTGGCGCCATGCTATTTGATCTTCAATTGTTGAATATGGGGTAGTGTAACCAGGTTTACCACTTAAAAGTTCATCCATTTCTGGAAAATTGTTTTTCACCTGCTCAATTGCCTCTATATCCGCTGCGTCAAGAGTGCCGGCTATTATCATCCTTTTATTTTGTTCCACTTGTGCTGCAGTGGCGGGAGTTTTTCCTGGTCGATCTTTTACCTCCCCACTATGTGGATCATGCTGTAAATCTAAATATGGACGCCCATTATCATCAACGTAATATGGATTAAGATAATCTGTGGTAAATCTACCAGATGTTTTCTGAGAAATGGGGGCATTCTTTTGCTCAACATTATAATCTACTGTTGCGCGATAATTAGGATCGTATTGATCTTCGAGACGATCAAAAAGATCGCTTCCTTCTACAATGCCAATAATCCTATCTCTTTCTTCTATAGTTTGAGCATAGAAGGTAAATTGTCTTCCTGGTCTATACGCAGAGCTAGTTTTAAATCCTATATCATTTTCTCCTAGTAGTTCAACTAATCTCAAAGTATCATTAGGATCAACAAATTTTTCTGCACCGCGCTCACCAGCTCTTAGCATGAATTTATAGAACCATTTTAAGCGCTCTCTTGAATCCATACCCGCAAGGTTAACTCCAAGAGCACTTGTTCTTTTCTGAAAATTTGAGAAAAGTTCTTGATCAATAACATCAGCGCCTCCCATTATCCCTTTTGAGGGATCCTTGAGTTTTAATCCCATCTTTGCAAAAGCGTCTTCTTGCGTGAGCTCTGCCTTAAGATCTGCGTGTAACTTCCATCCATGGTTAGTATTGACTCCATGTGCTTGATTTTTTAAATTAACCAAATCATTAGATTCAAATGCATTATTGTCAGCGCGGGGGGGTGAATAGCCCTTTGGAAAACGCGCCTTTACTTCATTTAAGTCTGCTGTCATTACATTCTCCGATTATTATTTAATACATTTTCTAGAGCAGAATCTCTGATTATTATGCTCATAAACCATACCTCTAATAAATTCTCTGCTACAAGATGCACAATGAAATTTAACACCGGATATACCATAAAATAAGACTGGTTTACCCTTCTGCTCGACTTTTTGAACAGCGGTTGAGGTATTTGCATAATTCTTTTTTGCTGGTTTTTTACCTGCCATTACCTACTCCTTATCATAGTAAACACAAGGATATAGTAATTGTTTTATCGAAGAATAGTCCAATCTTCAGGTATTAGATCCTTTGTATCGGCACCTATTTTCGGGCCAAACCAAACTGGTGGGACTATAACGGAGTTATTATTATTCTTATTAAGCCACGCTCCCCACCAGCTAAAAGAGCTATTAGCTATAATATTAGAATGACACTGGGTCATTAAATACAAATCAATAAAATGATGGTTATGAGAAAAAACAAACCTATCTGAATCCAATAATGACAAAGATTTACACCAATTAATATCATCAGAAAAAACAATACCAAAATCATAGTCATTAAAAAGACTGATAGCAGATTCATAATATTCTTGGCTTGGCGTAGGATGTGCATCTGGATTATTTAAATAATCAGTTCTTCTAAAGTGAATAGAAAAAACTTTGTGATCACTAAATATTTCAGAATACCTATCTGCTGCCTCAACTATTTCTGCCTTAAAAGCAAACTCATTCCTAATAATATTTTCTATGTTTTTAAAATATTTTTCAGTTTGAAAGTATCCAAATAAATCTATATTATCAGGAAATCCTTTCATAAAATTTTCATCAAAATGAAAATGTGGTTCATTAAAAGTTTGACTAGGAAAATTATTACCTAACCTATTAGAGGCCTCATTCATTTCAAAAAGATCAAAAAGTTGATGACGATTTGCGGGAATAATAAAATCATAATTGTTAGAATGCGCAATCCCTCTAAGGGATGCGTATTGGAACATCTGATTTCCAAGACGACCGTTTAGCCCAAGTCTACTATAGGACAGCATTTCTTTCCCAGTTTTCCCATATAAACGGATATCGCCAAGTTAAATGATGAGTTTGGGAAAGCTTATCTGCTGGTCTTATTTTCATTTCTTCTTCCAGCCCATTGGGTCATCTGTCATACGATTGTAAATCCACTCGTATGTTTTTTCCATGCCATCTGTCAATGTAATACTAGGCTCCCACCCAAACGTGCTACGGAATAAAGTATTATCACTATTTCTACCACGCACACCCTGAGGTGCATCAAGATTGTAATTTCTTTTAACTTTAATTCCAGCAATATCTTCAGCGATAGATACTAGCTGATTGATTGTTACTAACTCTGCGCTACCTATGTTAACCGGCGTATGCAATGTTGAGTTAGAAAGCTCCCAGGTTCCACGAACACAATCATCAATATACATAAAAGATCTAGTCTGCTCACCGTCTCCCCAAACCTCAATTTCATGATTACCAGAAAGTTTAGCTTCAATGACCTTTCTTATAATAGCTGCTGGAGCTTTTTCTCTTCCACCTTTATAAGTTCCATATGGTCCATAAACATTATGGTATCTAGCGACATGGGTTTTAATTCCATAATCCTCCATAAAATGTCTGCACATTCTTTCTGAAAACAATTTTTCCCAACCATAACCATCTTCTGACTGAGCAGGATAAGCATCCTCTTCCTTTAAGGCTGTAACATCAGCGGACGATTGTTTTCCAGCGTTGTATACGCATGCCGAAGATGTATATAAATAACTTTCTACACCATTTTTTCTAGCGGCATCTATCAGATTTGTGTTGATTAATACGGTCATCATACAGTCTGCCTTATTGTTTTCAATAAATCCCATACCACCCATATTGGCTGAAAGATTATAAACACGATCCATTGTCTTAGTCAGAGCATCGCAATTATTTGCTATAGAAACATCACTAGTTATATTATGGGCATCGTTGTGAAGTTGATACCATTCTATTGAATTCTTCTTATCTACAGCCGTTACAGTGTGCCCCTCTTGCAAAAGCTTTTTCGTTAGGTGTCCACCAATAAATCCACCTGCTCCAGTAATTAAAATTTTCATTATGATAATCTCCTATTCTCATTATGATCTTCAGTTAAGATTAATTCTTTATGTCTATTATATAATAATTTCATATTTTTATGATTAGCCTCATATAGCCAGCTGCCAACGGAACCAGTTTTTCTCGTGCCTCCCCAAGAATAGTCTGAAATATAATCAATCCAGTAAAACCCAGCAACTTTTCCAAAATATTTAAAAGCTCTGTAACAAAGATCGTGATCATCTAGTTCTTGAGGAGAATAATCCTCATCAAGATAATCTAGTTTACATAAAATATCATGGTCTATCATTAGTGGTCCACGATTAACGGAACTTCTAATAGCAAATGTTTCTCTGTTAATACTATTTTTATCAGCGTGGTTAGTATGAACTAATATGTCGCACCAACAATTATCTAAATTTTCTGTAACATATATGTGCTTTGAATTAGGGTTATATCTCCAGTCGTGAGCAGTTCTAGCAGTCACTGCAAAGACATCAGAAAAACCAAAAGGCTTTTCCATTCTAAGATTCCAGTCTTGCTCATTTATAACCATGTCATCTTGGATGATGACAACCTTATCGCCCCGAGCGTGCTTTAATCCAATGTTGTTTGCTTTTGTCTCAAAAACATTATCCGCATATAGTATGCTGATATTTTTATTAAACTTTTTAGAAAAAGATACAGCTATTTCTTCAGACTTATCATCACATCCATCAAGAACAATAATCAATTCATAATTTCCTGATGTAAATTTTTTGATGTTATTTAATACGGTTTTTAAAAGAAAATCTTTATTGTGTACTGTTAATATAAGACTATGCATTTGGGAATGTGTACTTTCTAATTTTTCCATTATCGACTTTAAGATTATATTTTACCACAAGATTGGTAAGTATGCTTTGATCATGTCTATGATCCTGAAATGAAGGAAGGTTATCTTTGCCAGATACATTTTGTATATCTGTTAATATTCTTTCGTCCAAACAATAATGTAGCCATTCATTTAATAAACTAATAGATGACTTTTTATTTTTCCAAAAAGATACTCCAGCCTCCAACTGACTAGCTGACCAGTATTTTTCTGAATCACAATCCATATAAACAAAACAATCTCGTTTAGTCCACTTTGCGTTGTTGTTTCCATAAGTGATAAATAATTGATCTACATTATTCATCTGACTTATCAATTCTGATTCAAAAGAAATATCATCTAGCTGCGAATGAAATACGTCTCCAGAATCAATATAGAAAACAGTATCGTCATCATCAGCAAATGTTTCTAGGGCATGCTTTATAATATAAGGTTTCCACAACCAATATCCAGCACCACGTGTTTGATCTAAAATTTTTTTATTTGATTTATAAAAATCTGTTCTCTGAAACCAATGCTCTGTATAGGGTGCTATTTTAAAATTATTTAAAACAGCTTTTTGACATAGGGCAAGCTGCTTGTCAGAAAACTTATCATTTGCGTAAGTTACAAATAGTATAGCCATCTTTAAATCTCATGTAAGAATCTCTTTGATTCTTCCAATTACATCAATCTGCGTTCTTATGTGCCGATAAATATAGCCAACCCATATCTCTCCAGCTTTTTGGTAGTACATCTGGCTGAAATTGAGTTTTCCATAAACAGTAAGGGAAACTTACCTGATCCTGATATGACCATGTTAGATTTTGTTGATGCCAAAGCTCTCCAAGTTCTTTAACTTTTGGATTAGTTAAATCTCTAGCGGACACACCGCATTCATATAAGCCATATTCTGTTGGAAAACCTTCAGCAACATAAGATGCCACCTGTTCATCAAGTGGCTCTTTTGCGTATTTTGGCGGCCTAATGGTAGCTTCTCCGTAGGCGCAATGTCTACCATCAAAATGAGGTGAAGCAACAAAACCATTTTTCATATACGACATTATTTCAGAAACAAAATTCATATTGATAACAGCCATTGAGCCATCTATCCATATCATATATTTATAGTTATTCAAGATTGGTATTGAATGCGGATTCAGCTTTGGTCTCTTGGATCTACGTCTACTATCCAAATGCTCATCGCCCAAAAGCTCCACCTTCCATGGTTTTGGGGCATCAAAAGAATTTTTTCCATCAGTAAAATAAACATAATCTACGCCATGTATATGATTCTGAGTAAGACAATGATCATACTCTCCAGTAACAGCAGTAACAATTACTGTCTGCCCATACCAATCTTCTACCATGACACTCCTCAAAAAGCTGTTGTAAACATCTCTATAGCTTCAGGTTGTTCTTCCGCTATTTTTGGATGTATAGTTTCTATACTAACAATTGGTTCACGGATAAACCTATCAGATGCAAACCAACCATTTATTTTTGTTTCATTTATTAACTTTTTTGCACCGTTTGGATTTATCGCATAAGCATAGGTGCAATTCATGGAATGCACACCAGAAGCTTCACCAGGAGAGAAACCCATTCTAAAAACAGAATTTTCTTGAACAGTGCAGTATTGATCAAAACCATTTCGCATTTTTCTACGGCGGATTGATCCCTCCCAATCAAGATGAAGAACGTCACTCCATTCTGGGCTTGACCATTCTCTCAACAATATAGCATCGTGTTCCAAAATGATGATAGGCTCATTAAATTCTACGCAAATATTCCACAACGCATAATGTGAAGCAAAACATCCCCTAGTACCAGGAACGGAAGTCCATTTATTGTATAGATCAAAATAAGGAATATTATAGTCCCAAACAGGTTTTATATTATGATCCTCAAACAATGATAGAGAATCGTCTTTGGTATACGCTGCAAAATAAAAAGCCTCATAACCGAATTGTTTAGCTGACTCAAAAGCTTTAGCCGCTAAACGCTCTGATGAATCCATCCCTTCAATTGTTATAATAAATACTTTCACAATTATCCTTTAATGCAACTGGCGGAGAAGGTGGGATTTGAACCCACGGACACCTTTTGAGATGTCGACATCTTAGCAGGATGTTCCATTCAACCGAACTCTGGCACCTCTCCAGTACTATTACGGTACAAGCCCTGGACGCTCTACGTCCTCCATTAAACGAGTTCTACTCCATGCCCCGCATGAATTACAATACCATTGCTGATATGTTCCAGTTTGAGTATATCGTTGACCTCTCTTTTGCAAATCATCAGACCCACAAGTTGGGCAATTACACTCGCCTTCGTACACATTTAAATTAGGATGGTTATTCATCCAGGGGCGCAACTTCATGTATACATTTCTTAGAAGGTCTACGTCCTGCTTAGCGTACTTCGTCATCAGTTTCCATGATTTTAAATCGCCACGCATGCATCCAGCCCACGTCTCAAAGCCACCAGTATCAACTTTTCTACCAACACCCAAATGCTGCCCCAAATGATCTAATCTGTTGCTATTAAACATAAAATATTTTCTAGCAACTTTTAATGTATCAACCTGTCTAACTGGTGAAGTTGGACCCATATTATGAGATATAAATCTTGCGTTAGCTTTTCGCATATCAAACTTATCGCCATTGTGCGCAATTGCTATATCGGCTTCATCCAATAAATCCCAAAGCTTTTTAACTACATAAAGATCATCTTCTGGATTCTTTTTATATTGATCAGGAAAATCTATCAAGGAACAAACATGCGTAGTTTTTTCGTGCTCCCATCTATATGATACACACAACATGTACCATTCGCGCTCATGTTCAATAACATTCTGCTCATAGTGGCCCCAAACATAACTAAGGTTTGGGGCGGTTTCTATATCATAATATAAAATTTTTGCCATGATAGCACCGTCTTTTCAATCGGGTAGAATCATTTTGACACTACATAATAATCATACAGTATAACACAAATGGTGACGCAATGCTCACAATGTTACATCACGCCACCATTATATAGGTAATTAATTATTTAATATTTTTAATATTAGAAAAAATAATTTCTGAAGCTGATCCTCTATGACTGATAATATTATCTCCTGCCCATCGCCTAGTATTATTTTAATAATATGACCATTTACTAAAGAGCCATCTGTAGCTATCATAGAGGTTTGATTTGTTATTTCTATATTTTTTATAGCTGGCATAAAGCCAGAAAACTCTTCATCCATTATTTTTTCTTTTTCTTTTTAAAGGTAGCAACATTTTTTGGAGCTTGCCCCTTAACACCTTTTGATGGAGTGCCTTGAGCTCTTTTTCTTTGAACTGCGCTTCTCCGTTGAGAAGATGATAAGGAATTAGCCTTGGCAATAGGTAGGCATTTTGCGTACCCACCGCCCTTACCAGATGTTCCGCAGGGCTGCCACTTGCCATTCTTTTTAGGGGCACCAATGTTTACCCATTTCTGATTAAACCATTTAGTTAAGCCAACGCCCTTTGGACCAGCCATATTATATCACTTTTTCTTTTTGGGTGCAGAGGTTGTTCTCCATGTTCCGCCTTTAGATTTATACCACTTAGCCGCCCATGCGTTAGCATATGCGGAAGGATATACGTCAAATTTTGATCTAGCCATAGATTTAGCTTGGCTCCAAAGCTTTGGATTTTTTGCTACGTTTCTTTTTTGTGCCATTATTCTTGATCCTGATCGTAAATGGTATTGCCAGTGGTAGAAGTTTTTTCTTTATCTTTTAATCCATTTGCTGCCAGAACTCCCGATAGACAACCAGACAAAAATAATACTATAGGAACTAGCAGTGAGTCAATAAACGCTTTGTCATTGGGCGACTGCTGATCAATTGGTTGCGTTACAAACACCAGGGCATACATAACGCCAGTTACAATTACGGCGAAAGTGAACGCTAAGGTTGCTCCGACTATTAAAACCATTCTGGCTTTTATTTCACTATTTGTATATCTTTTCTTTTGATAATTATTCATTCTGGAACACTCCCATAAATATCTTCTGGACATGTTCCAGAAGCGCTACAAATTGGTGGTTTACAATCCGCAGTTTCCCAATTGTTTGGATCCTGACACGGATAACGATATGAATCATTGCATCCGCTTAAAAGACCCATACAAAAGGCTCCCAATATTGATGCTAGTATTAAAATATATTTACGCATCAGAACATCTTATCCCATGTGACAGGACCGATAATGCCGTCATCCTTCAGGCCGTTTGCCTTCTGCCATGCCTTGACTTTTGCTTCAGTGCCAGGACCGAAGTCGCCATCAGCCTTAGCACCAACAATTGCCTGAACCAGCATGACTGCGGGTCCCTTTGAGCCCTTCTTGACCGGGCTTCCCGGGTACTTAAACTCCATCGGACCGGCTTCGACTGCACCGCCAGAAGGAGTTATTACTTCTGTAATAGCGGCAACTGAACCGTTTGGAGCGACATCCCCTAAACAGTATTGCCAGTGCCATGCTTCAAACTCTTTAGAATTTTTATCACCCGTCTGCAAATAAAATCCAAATTTAGGAGCATTTGCGCACATCCATTCAAAACATGCTCCACCCATTGACTGAAGCTTTCCGCCAGCCTCGTAGCCGAGGTCGATGGCGAGCCCCCAGCCGTGATTAGAACCCTTTAGGCCGGTCGGGTCCGGTGCAGCCGAAGGGGCCTTGCCCGGCTTGAGATACCAGGTCTTGCCCTCATATTGGCGCGTCACCTGTGGCTTGCGCCCCTGGTCGGTCGTGGTATAGCGGTCCATGAACATAGACAGCTGACCCTCAAAGGAGCGATAATCGCCAACATTCTTTAATTTATGACCGGCAGCAAGTGCCGCATCATACATCCTATTAAACTGCTCAGCTGCGGGAGCATACATCTGCCCACCAGTTTTTACCTTAGCCAACAAATTGGCTGGAAGTTGTCCATTTTTATGAGCTTTTAATGCTGTAGGAACAACGAGTTTAATATAAGGGTATATCACAATAATCTCCTATTCACTTCTTTTTTTTAGAAATTTTTCTTAACGTTGTAGCCAAATTAGCTTGACGTACTGTTCTTGTATCATATTTTTGTGGGTTCTTTTTTACGGCAGCTGCGAAACCGGCTACTGTCATTTTCCGCTTTTTAGCTTTGGCAGTAAATGCGCCAGGCCTTTTGATTGCCTTTTGGATCCATTTTTTATCACTTGCCATGGATTTCACCTCTTATATTTATTTGTATATATAAATAGTAATAACATATTTGACCTTTGTCAATTGTTAAGTAATATCTTAACTATGATGGAAAAAATAGGGGCGCAGGTTTAATACCTGGCCCCTATTAAAATAATGTATAAATATATTATTTTTTCTTATTCTTATTCATAATAGCTTTTTGAATAAATGGAGGTAGTTTTTTCTGAGCTGCGGTTAAACCATTTGTAGTCTTTTTTGCTACTGCTTTTTTCTTCTTTGTTGCCATAATTATTCCTCTAATCTTAAACTAAGACTAAGGCTCTAGCCTCAGTACATCTTCTTTCCGCCCATCTTCTTGGACCCACCCATTTTCTTGTAGCTGCCCATCTTCTTGGATCCATTCATTTTCTTGGATCCACTCATTTTCTTTTTCATCATAGCACCTCCTTCTTTTTTCTCGAATCACTTGACTTACGATAATGCCACATCATATGATCGGTCATTTGATCGTCAACTTTATCAACTTGCTCGTCTACATGATCTATTTTATGATGCAGATTAAGTATTTCGTCCTTAACATCAACTATCATTGCAGAAACTATATTATGATCATTCTTGTTTTCTTTACGCCCTTTTTGAACCAGCGCTACCAGTAGACCGCCAATAGCGGTAATAGTCGCAACAATAGCAGCTTCCATTTCAGGATCCTTTGACCCATTTTTGCGAAGAAGATTTTGTTTTACTGGGGCTCCACTTTACCCTATTGGCCCAATAGGCTGCAGACATTTTACCCTTAGATATATTTTTGGCATGACGTGATGCAAATGCTTTCCTTTGGCCAACTGTTTGGTTAGTCTTCACACCTTGTTGACCAAAGCGGATAGTTTTCACTTGATCCCCCTGCTTTGCTACGACTATATGGGACTTGGTTGGATGGCTAGGTGTTCTTTTTGGTTTATTATAGCCACTGACTCCAGCCCTTGCTAAGCGCGAATCTTTTTTAGCTGCCATCATTTTTTCCTTTTACGCTTTTTATTCTTGATAACTAGGGCGTTAAACTTTTGGTTATTTGTACCCATTCTAGGTCCACTAATATATATTGATTTTTTAAAAGCCATTATTTGTTTTTGTTTTTCATCCAATGGCTAGAGTAGTGACCACCAGTTCTCTTGGTGTCAATGATGTTGATGACAGAATCTTTAAGTAACTTATAGTAATTTTTTTCCGAGGATGCTTTACTACCCCAACTTTTATCAGCCATTTTTACCACCTTAAAATAAGACTGGTTATATAGTAACATTTTCGTACTATATAACCAGTTTTAAATTTTAAATTATTATTAATTAACTAGTCTTTTTTGTTACTTTTGGAGCACTAGCTGCCTTTTTACTGGGGGTCTTTTTGACGTTTGCATTACCAGTTGCCTTTGGTCTACCCGGCTTTTTCTTTTCTGGTTCAGAAACCTTTTTGTCATCCAAATCAATGCCACCCAACTTTGGCTTTTCAAAGCTAACCACTGGTTCTACGACAGAATTTACTGAAGTAGTGGAATGAGTTTGGAATTCTATAGATGATACTTCTTTTTTCTTTGTAAATAATATTTTTCTTGCAAGCTTTTTGATAAGTTTCATTTTTTCTCCTGTTACTTTGTACCTTGCTGTGATTCTTTAATAAGCATATAACGCTCACCAGTCTCTTTTGAAGCCAGAGAAAACCCGTAAGCAACAGCTTCTTCGACTGCTGCCGTAAGAGCTTCTCTGTCAACAAAAGAAACACCATGCAAAGGTATAGTAACCCCTGCATAAACATCAATATTTTCAAAGTTTCCAATATTGATTTTTCTATTTACTCCACATATTACTATGGGAGAACTTGTTAAAGAAATTTCATTACTCAAAAGATTCACCACCTGATCTAAAGGAGAATCAATAGATTGCTCCATTGCTGTTTTAGTTATTTTAGGCATTTACGTTTATAAGTCCATTAATTGTTTCTAAGGTTTTAGCAGACTGTTGCTCCAGGGACATATTGTCTGTATCAATTATAGCAGAAGCTAATTCTTTTACCAAGTCACATTCTTTTTCTGATCTATGTGACGCCTGAGCCTCTGTCATCAATAACCCGTCTCGCTCAATCATTCTTTGATTTCTAGTATAATCTGAGGCATCGAAGTAAATAATCAGTCCATTTGGCTGCTTGAGAATCTTATTAGCCTCATTTTCAAAACGAACATCAGAAATTATTATTCCAACAGGAAGTTGGTTGTCTTCATATGTTTCAGTGGATACTATCGATCTGTGCATCCGAGATGCCTTGTAAATAGCCCATTTAGCAAAGCAGTCGGGATCGTATAACCGACACAGATCTCCAGCTTTTTGAAGAAAACTTCTCGGCTTCTTCTCCTGTTCTATTGGCAAAGAATACATTTGCTCAACTAAGTCGGTAAAATGCTTGTAATCAGGTATATTACCTAGAGCATTACCACCAAATAAATCAAATAAAACCTGGTGGATAGAGAATAGTTGGCGGTCTTTTTGACGAAGACCTAATGTTGTTCTTTTGATTGAAGCTATCTCATATAATGGCAAAGTAAAAAATATATGGTCCCATATAATGGAGTTATTAACAGGATTAATAGAAACTTTAGGAACTATGCTCTCTGCCACCGAAGTTTTGCCACTAGCAGCTTTGCCTGCTAGGCCAATAATTAACGGATATTCTTTGTAATATTTGTTTTCTAACATCATGCGTTACATTATAGCAGTTATATTTTGGAAATGTGTTCTTTTCTTAATTCTAATTCATCTAAAAATGCATTAGCTAAAGCGTCTGGTTCCCAAACAAAATCCCTCTTTACTTGCACGACTCTAAAATTAAATTCATCTTTAATTTCCTCTATTGTCATTAGTAGCGGAATAAGAGTTGGACTTTTACATTTAAAGTTTCCATTAACCTGATTAGCCACAACAGATGAATCTGTGTAAATTATTGGGTCAGTCAAATCAGCCATAGAACAGATTAGCAAACCGGCTATAACAGCCTCGTATTCAGCTTCATTATTAGTTCTGCGACCAAGACCCCTGGCAAATTGGGCTATCTTTTTTCTATTCCGATAAACCACAACTGAACACGCTGCTTCGCCATACTTTTTTTGGCCCTGCCCTCGTGATGCACCATCGCAAAAAACTTCTATATTCATTTAACACCATTTTCATTTTGTTTTAAGCAAAGAATAGATATCTAGGAGCATGTTTTCTATTTCGTGCCTACTGTATAGCTCTCTTTCTTGAGAGTGTATTTGAAACAAAAAATTTTCAATTTCTGATTTTAAATCAGCTATTTGCTCCGGAATCAATTCTAATGTCATATTTTATTCCATATTTTTTGGCGGTGTTAATAACATTTTTTTCTTGAGATTTAGAAGATACCTGTATAGTTTTATTTAGCAAATATCTATCACCCTCATATTCAACTTGTATTGGAAAATTTAGATCAACTCTTTTACAAGAATAAAATTCCTTAGATGATCCAACACTTTTATAGTAACCTATGAACATATATTATCCTTTTAGTATGTATTAAAAAAATCCGAGTCCATAAAAGAGCCTTTATCTTCCCTAAACGAAGCAACCTGCATAGACTGTATCTTATCCATAAGCTTTCTTGCAGACTCCGACGCAATTCTTGCTGCTGACTCCATGGCCTCCGCTAAATGTACGATGGCCTCACAAGTTATCAAAGCAAAATACTCATCCTCCGCAGCGTCCATTGCTGCTGCTTCTCTCTCAGCTTCGTTTTTACCTATGCGATTAGACTTATATACTTTTTTATATTTTCCTTCTAATATTTTATATTGAGCTCTAGCTATTCCAGTAAATCTAGCTGCTCTACCATAGACATTAGAAGTTCTAGCTACAAGAGAGGCTATTTTTTCTATACCCAAATCTACAACATCTGTTTCTGGAATTTCAATAAAATACTTATACGAGTTGTTGTTGTCGCTGTAGGCATCAATGACTTCTTTTAGTTGAGGCCCAAGAAACTGCTGCAACATTTCCTGAAGTTTTTCAAGAGTTGAACTGTTCATTTGTTCTCCATTTTTAATAAATAGTAAAGTTCTTCATACGAGAACTCGTCTTCTAGAAGTATTTGTTTTATTTTTTCTCTAACTTTAGAGAGATGTTCCCTCACCGTATTGGGGTGCTCATTAACAATTTGGGAAATTTGACTTGACCTTTTGTTGTCAATATATCTCCATTTTAGCAGCTGCCTCTCTTGTATCGAAAGCTTATCGAATGGTCCTTCAACATTTTCTCCTAAGACCCAGAATTCGTCTATTCTATCAGTTGCCATTAGTCTTTCCATGCTATATTCGATTGGATCCGCCTTAAACCCAACAACGTAGTCCTCGTCACCTTCATCACTTGTAGCCTCGTCATCTAACAATAGGAACGTTTTTCTACCTAACTGATCAATCAAAAAGGTGTCTACATTTTTCTTTAAAAGATAAAAAAAGTAGCTATATAAAAATCCACTAAATGGTATTGGCCCTTTTGCCGAGTCTCTTCTTTCATACCTTCCAACACACTGAAAGAATGTCATGTACACTGTTTGACGAATATCTTCTTCATCACCATATCTTTTTGTCATATAATGAATGCCACGCATTGTTTCATTGATCACGCTTAAGGTATAAGTGTTTACTTTATTTTTCATAAGTGCAAATCTTATAGGCGACTCTTTAATAAACAGAGAAACAAATCTCCTAATATCATAATCACTTAAATTATATTTACCATGATATAATAACGAAATATATTTAGTTAAAAAGTTATTAAAAACCTTTAACAATTGCTCTTGAGATTTTTGGCAGCCCTTTTTGCTATCGGCAATTAATTTTTGCATCTCCTCTTCAGCTAAAGAGTAATATTGCTCCTTGTAACTTATCATTTCTTTCCTTCCCAGTGAACTATATACTCACTGTAATAATCTCTAAAGTCTTCATAAAAGATAATATTAGGCACTTCTAGTTGTTCCATCGTGCTCTTTGCGTCATTCGAATATTTGCTTATTACGCAAATCAGACTTTTAAATTCATCTGGATAATATCTTTTAAACCTTTTTAATTTAATTTTACTTTTATCATCTAAATAACCTTTTATCTCTATCCAGTCATTATTTCTACTCAAGAGAAAATCTGGTGTATACCCCCTGGTTCCCCTTTTGATTGGGAAGGAAAACACAGTGGGTTCAAATTGAAAATTAATTTTGTAAATCTTTAATACTCTGACAAAATTTGCCTCCCAACTAGAACGAACATTCATATCTATATCTTTTCTATAACCAGTCTTAGTATACTGATATGCATTTCCCTTTTTCCTGGAAATAACTGCATCGTTCTCAATTACTTCAGAGTCAACAGATCTGTTTCTAATATTTTTTAAATTTGGATGTTTTTTAAACGAAGATTTTTCCAAAAAAAAGTCTTCTGGGTTGACAATCTCTGTGCTCATTGTGTATCCTTTACGCATCAAGATATTTTGTAGATAAATTATACACTATCTTGATAAAAAAATCAAAATAGGTTGCAAATTCCAAAGAAAGAGAGTATACTGTTCATCATGAACACACTAAAAACAATCATCAGCAGCATCAATCAAACAATCAACGAGGAAACCATTGACGACATAACCAAGGTTCTAGATATGGACCATGAATCAGCTGTCAAAATGGTGACCGAGTTTGAGGATTTCGACCTTTGGCTCTCCGCTGAGGAAAATCCCGTAACCGATTTCTGATTGGTGTTTTCCTAACAAAAAAGACCGGGGGAAACCCCGGTCTTTTTTATTGTCCATTATTCTTTTTATTTCTAAAAACACCCGTTGGACATGCACCGCTTTTAGCATGATCGCAATATGAGCACACACGGGCATTAGAGGTTGGTGTAAAATTAGTATCGTTAATTATTTCAGTTATAGAACTAATTAAATTTATCTTTACATTTTCAATATCTTCGTTAGTAAATAGGTGGCCCTTTTTCTTGCCAGATCTTAGATAATGTAATTCTGCGTAAATTTCTTTTTCAGGAAAGATATTGTGCATAGCCAATGCATAGATGCCCAGCTGCAGATTGTTTGGCACATCTTTTAGGGCAACCTCCCATTTTCCTGTTTTGTAGTCAACGATATTAACCCTGTCACCAATCACATCAACTCTATCTATGAAGCCAAGAATTTTATAGCAACCAATGATAAAATTAAAAGGTAACTCTTTTTCATAAATATTAAACTTCTTATCGTAATATTGGTCATAAAATTCTTGCAGGATTACAGATCCAACAGATATTAAATCCTTTGGTATATTATTATCTGGATCCCAAACAGAAATATTCTTATTATATTCTTGCTCTAACTCATTAATATCTAGTGTCTTTTCATTATCTAAAACACTCTCCAGTACAGAATGCACTATATTGCCTAATGCAGCGGGAGAGTTAAACAGCCGTGGCTCTTTGCAAATATATGAATAAAAATATTTAGCAGGGCACTGCTGGTATGTATCTATTCTGGAATATGAAAAATCTACTAAAGCTAGAAACTGCAAATCTGTTAAATCATTATAACTTTTAATTTTAATTAAACTCAAAAATAACTCCTAATTATTCTTCATCTGGGTCAAATACCAACAATCCGTTTTCGTCGTATTCTTTTCCGTTTTCATCTATTGTATGTCCATTATAAATATTTTTATAACCACCATTTTTTGATGGCATCCATCCAGATTCGCCTATTTCCATTTGGTCATTTTCCTCATATGGCCACATCTTGGCCTCCTATAGAAACAGATATTTCACTAATTTCATCCACATTTAAATAGTAGTGGACTACGGTTAGTAAATCTTTCAGGTCTTTTTTTGTCAGATAAAATCCAACGCAAGAACATTGAATGAAAAATTTATCATCATAACCATAGACCGAATCAACGTATTCTGTTAATTTTATATTTCCTTTTTTAACAACTCCAGGTAGCATTTTTACTCCTCGTAAATAGTTATTGGATTCCAACTAGGATCATCCAATTTTTCTCTCATATCTTTAACGTAAGAATCCCAATCTCTTTCATCTTCCGTTTTCTTTTCATACTTAACTTGACCCTTAAAAGGGTTAGATTTAAATTTAGTAACGATTAATTTGCCTTGTTGCGTCTTCCAACGAAGAACGCCATTTTTGCAATCACAGAAATCCTGGTTATCAACAGGTATTGTTAAATTTGGGTCATATCTACCGCTACAGCTGTTGCAACGAGTATATGTACCCTTATCTTGACACCTATTGCAAGAGGGACAAAAGGACCAGCACCATTTTTGGACTGGATTGACTGTTGGTCCAAGACTAGACATTTTCTTTCTCCATTCTGATAATATCTTCAATAACTGACTGAACTTTAGACGATGTATTATTTTTAAACTTAAATATATATTTGTGATTACCATTTATCATTTGGATAAAAACTGGTTTATCACCTTTTGTTGATTCAATTATATCATATATTTTTTGAATTAATAACGGTGAAAAGTTGTCAGCTATTTCTAATATTATTGCTTTGCCACTAGAAAATATTTTTGAATCAATTTTTTCAAAAGAGTTGTAGTACAGTTTGACTATTGAGCTTTCTTCGTCTCCCTCTTTACTGACTGCACCATTTATTACCACAATGTCACCCTTAGCAAAGGGTGAATCACCTAGATTTTTGAGAGACTTTGGAAAGACTACAATTTCAATATCGGAAGATATATCTTCTAATATTAGCTTGTACATTTTCATTCCCTTTTTTGTGACTATTGACTTTACATCGCTTAAGATACCACCAATTCTTACTTGAGTATTATTTGGTAATTCTGACAAATCAAATATTTCATAATCAATTTTCTTAGATAAGATATCCCATATACCATTTACTGGGTGATCAGTAACATAGATACCTAATTCCTCTTTTTCTATTTCAAGTAACTTGATTTCTTCAATTCTATTTAACTCACTAACTTGTGTATTGAATAACTCATCTAGAGCGCCAGCTTTGGCTAAGTGCTCCAATGTGCTTTTCTTTAAAAGAGTTGCACCACATCTCCTAAAAAAGTCGTGCATGTTGTTATACGGATTTTGCTGGTCTCTAACTGAAACTATATTTTCTGCTATAGAGTTACCAATTCCATTAATCGCAGATAATCCAAAAATTATAGAATTACGATCTAATACCTCAAAATCTATACCAGAATAATTAATCGAGGGCGGCATCACGCCGATGCCTAGTTTCCTACAGTCTGCCAAGTATAAAGATTGCTTATCTTTATTTCCCACAACAGAGGACATTAGCGAAGCCATATATTCAACGGTATAGTTTGTTTTAAGATAAGATGTAATATAGCTAATCATTGCGTAGCTTGCTGCGTGAGCTCTGTTGAAACCATAGCCACCGAAATATTCAATATCAGAAAATATCTTATTCGCTAGAATTTTAGTTAGGCCAGAATTTTCAATACAGCCGTCGACAAACTTTGATCTCATATTAGCAATTTTATCCATTAACTTTTTGCCAATAACTTTTCTAAGATCATCGGCTTCAGCAGAAGTAAAGCCTGCTAGTTCTCTCGCAACACCTAGTACATCTTCCTGATATAACATGATTCCCAGGGACGAAGCTAAAACTTTTTCTAATTTTGGATGATCATATTTAATTACGCTGCGACCATGCTTTCTATTAATATACTCTTTATCCATTCCAGACCCCATCGGACCAGGCCTATGAAGGGAAATAAGAGCCATTATATCTTCAATGCTTCTTGGCTGAAGTCCAATCATCATTTCTCTCATAGAAGAAGATTCAAGCTGAAATACACCAGTACAATTTCCCTTGCACAATTCATCATAAGTTTTTTCATTATCTAGTGGGATTAAATCAATATCTACAATTTTCCCTTGGTGCTTCTCAATTAATTTAACACAAGAATCAATCACACCCAAATTTCTTAATCCAAGGAAATCAATTTTTAATAATCCACACTGTTCGACTCTACCCATATCCCATTGGGTAACTATTGGATTATCTATACCCTTTTGCATAATTGGTAAATAATCTGTTAGTGGACCTTTGGAAATAACTACGCCCGCAGCGTGTATTCCAGTTTGTCTTATTAAACCTTCTAGGCCAAACGCAGTGTCTACTATTTCTTTAGCTGTGTTTTCTTTTTTATATAATTGTGAAAATTCTACAACTTCCATGCACTCACTAAGGTTTTTTGATATTCCCAATACTGGTGGTGGAACTAATTTAGCTACAGAGTCACCAGTCGCAAAGTCATATCCGAGAGCTCTTGCTGCATCTCTTATGGACTGTCTTGCGCCAGTTTTATTAAATGTACATATATGAGCGACACGATCATGCCCATATTTATTTTTAGCATAATTGATAACTTCATCTCTATGTCTATCGTCAAAGTCAAGATCAATATCTGGCATTGACTTTCTTCCTTCTACAAGAAATCTCTCAAACATCAAACCAAACTTAATTGGATCTAGATTAGTAATTCCAAATGCATAGGATAGTATACTGCCAGCCGCGGATCCTCTACCCCAACCAACTCGTATTCCATTATCTTTAGCCCAATTGACTAGATCGGAAACAACCAAGAAATATTCGGGGAAACCCATCTCCTTAACAACTTTTATCTCATAATCAGCTCTGTCAATGATGTGTTTAGGTAATGAATCTCCGTATCTTTCTCTTAGACCATTCCAGGCTAATCTTTCGAAGTATTGGGTTGATGTTTCGCTTGTAGGTATGGGGAAATTTGGAAAGTATATATTACCAAAATTTAAATTTACATCAACCATATCATAAATGTCCATGGTATTTTTTAGCCAATTAGAATTAAATTTATTTTCCATATCATTATAAGATTGCAAATAGAATTCATCTCCGCTAAAAGAAAATCTATTTGGAGTATGTATATTGCAGTTAGTTGCCACGCATAACATAATGTCGTGAGCCCTAGCGTCATGCTGATGCACGTAGTGGCAGTCCCCCGTTGGAACTATTTTAGCGCCTATAGTATTTGCTATTTGTATTAGTCCATTAGTAATTTTCTTCTGCTCATACAAACCATGATCTTGAATTTCTATGAAATAGTTTTCTTTACCTACTATATCTTGCATTTTTTGCGCTGTTTTCAAGGCAAAATCGTAATCATTTCTGAGTAATGCTTGAGAAACTTCTCCATTTAAACATCCAGATAAGATTATTATTCCATCTGAATGTTCGGAAATCAATTGATGATCTATTCTTGGCTTAACATAATATCCCTCAAGAAAAGATCTTGAAGACATTTTTATAATATTATTATATCCAATATTATTTTTAGCTAAAATTGTTATATGATATGGACCTCTTTGTTCCCATTCATTTTTTGCTGGGCCAGATCTTTCTTCTTCATCTTTATCAAATCTAGTTTTTCTAGCTTGATAAAATTCAGAACCAAGGATTGGCTTGATACCCGTAGCTTGACCTGCATCATAAAAATCAAGCCACGAGTGTATATTGCCGTGATCAGTTGTAGCCAATCCCTTCATACCAAGAGATCTAGCTCTATCTAGATACTCATCGATTCTTCCATGCCCGTCGAGCATAGAGAAAACTGTATGATTATGAAGATTTGTCCAATTTTTCATTAAATTCCTCTGCCTTTATTTGAGTCATCTAAAGACTGATCTCTTATTTCCCTGTATGTAATTATTACCACTCCACCACAATACTTGCATGGGACTGGCTTACCCTCTTGGGCAAAAGGGTTCTTGTACATATAAATATCCGGTTGATCTGAGTGACACTCGGAGCAAACTGCTACAACATCATCTGGGTTTTTTATGCCGTTCACGAACTATTCACCCCCTTTTCTAATGTTTTTGTAGGCAAACCTAATTGGCGATGGAGAAGACTGATCTTGCGTTTCAACATATTTATTTCCAATTTTTACCCATTTATTTCTTTTTTCCAAAGAACATTCACCACAACCAACGCCAACGGCATTTGCTCTTTCGCACGTATACGGTCTTCCGCCAATTCCCAACTGTCTTCTCTTAATCCAATCATTAATATGGCTATTAGTCTTATCTATATTGTAATCGTCGCAATTACTTAATATACTATGCAAAAACATTATAGACTCATTATTGTATGTCAGGATAGAGCATAAAAACAATCTTGCTTCATGCTCTAGGCATTTTTTATCTATAGCTTGCTGCCATAATCTTTTTACTGCCACACAGTTCTCCATGAGACGCTTTGCAGTAAATTGTTTTTCTGATTCCTGAAAAGATTTTAAATTAGAAGATCCATATTTATTAAAATATCCAATAAAATCTTTAGATTTTTCTTTTTGTATTTCTAATTCATATGTAAAACTTCTAAACCATTCATTCGCTTTAGCATTAAATGTTTGTTCTTGTACAGTATTATCCGCTGGCGATGAGCAATGTCTTAATATAGCTTGCATTCCAGATCTTAAGATTTGCTCGCTTATGGTATTCTTGTACAGTCCCGTATCTTGATGTATACTCCCAGGAAGTCTCCACATTCTTCTAGCGTCGTATACACTAAAATCTAAAGACTGTATATTTAATTTTGATTTCACGCTTTCTGCTATAAATCTAAATATATTTGGTAGGTTATTTGAAGGATTAATCCCCAAAGCAATAGCTTCACACTCAACATGAAACCCCTTCTTGCCAGTAAAATAAACTATTACAGAATCCCCAGGAACGAAGTTGCAAAGATAATCATACAACTGTATGCAATCGTGCAAAGATTGCTCTTGATCTTTATTGTCAATATCAAAGTAAAGAGATGATAGTCTAGTTGCAGAATCTAAATTAGTTTCGTTATATCTCCACACTGAAGTATATAAACCGGTATTATTATTCTGTTTAATAAAATTAGTTAACTCAGCGTCAGTAATCAGCACTGGCGCATCATTATTTTTTATTCTAATAACTCTATCTAGATTCTTTATATACTTGGCTATCTCAAAATATTTCCAATTGGAAATATACCTAGATTGATCCGCCGGCATTTTCATAATATCTTCACCTTAGTGTCATTATAAATATGAATTTTTGCGACAGATTGCTCAGACAAAGAGTCCGCATTGGCTCTATAATAAATAGATTCTTTAATTATATCATCTAGATTGTTAAGAATAAATGCTCTATTTATAATACGCTGCTGTTTATTCAGCTTGCTTTCGCCATTTTTCATTGATAAGCTCACTATCTTCTATAACTGTATGAATTTTACTAGCAACACTATCGGCAATATGAACAATGTAGTCTAAATAGGTGATAGGATAAGTTTCTGGAACTGGAGACCATGGTCCAAGATGACACCTAATTAATCTCAATATAGATTGTATTGATTCCTCTGATACAAATAAGCTTGTTGACTGAGAATCATTCCCATGTTCTTTATCATATAGTTGACAATTCTGCACAAAAGTAGCCACCGTATATGGATGCATAGGGTCATAGTGGAAACAGGAGTCATCATTGACGTCAGCTATACCCTTGGTGATATCATGAAGCAGGCAAGCAGCTAAAATTATATTTCTTTCATCATCAGATAAACAATACGAATCTGCTAAAATTGTTGCCACTCTAACAACTCTTTTGGTATGCAAAACATTGCCACCCACACCATGCTCATCCCCGGGATGATATTTATCAGAAAAGCTAGATGGAATATCCCAAAATATTTGAGCCTTTAGTAAAACAGATCTAACAAAAGATACTATAGAATCATCTGTGATTAGATTTATTTCGTCTAACAACTGACTAAGAACGTCGTTCTCTGTCTCAAAAAAACTTTTTTTATCTTCTTTAAGGATTTCGTCCAAGAAATTTTTAGCCATAATATAATACTCACTTTACCTTTGCTTGAATTGCAAAAGACCATTTAGAACATGGCGTATCAAATGGGCATCTTTTGCAATAATATGTTAAACCTCGCCTAGGCACAAACACGTCTTTGCCCTCTATTGTAGCACACCAGTAATTTATTGCTTCTACATCTTGTTCGGTTATTTGATATTCATTGAAATTTAAGTTATTCGACATTAAATCAACATAACCAAATTTTGTTGAAGAAATTTTACCTGGATGCAGATTTTTGAAGGCTAAATACATTGAAGAAAAATCAATTTGATACATTTGTCTGTAACTATTCTTATAATTAAAAATAAATTTAACAACATAATTTTCGCCAGCGTATCTATATATTAAATCAAACTTATCATGTATCCTAACTGACTTATCTATGGAGACAATATATTCATCTGCAATAGATAAAGGAATTGCATTTAACTCATTATAAGTTTCATGAAAATTCAGCAATATGTTTGCAGCGTGAGCTGTCAAGCTAGACGTATTACCGTATGCACTTTCGTGTTGTTCTATGGTTAAATCATAGTGAGTTGTATCTTTGGGAAACCATATTTTTTCCCACCTATTTAAAAGCGAAGCGTATGACGGAGTAATGCCAGCCTGTTTCTTAAACCAAAAAAAATTTATAATACTCTTTAAACTATTTTCAAACTTTAAAGTGTTTAAATCACGAGAATAGATTGTTTCAGGAAGTTTTTCTAAGTATCTATAATCGTATAATCTTTCACACGTTTGAAAGTCTTTTATTGAATCAGCACTTAAGTCTATCATCAATCAAATCCTTCTCCATTAAGTAGGTCTTGTAAACTGGTATTTTCAGTATAAGAAGTCTCATTTACAACTTCGTAATCTTCATATATTTTCTTTTCATCATTATAGCGAACTAGTGGAGGATCATAAAGAAATGCAGAACCAGTTATTCTATTTTTTGGAATTTGCAACTGCATAATATTTTCGTCCTCAGTTTCATCATGAGTTGCTAAACGTTTTTCTGTAATAAAGATAGTAACTGCACATTTTTGCTGAATAGCTAAGGATCCACCCGTATCTGACTGCTGAACTACCTCTCTTCTTTCCTTCATCCTATTAGCATTTTCTTGTGCGGTGATTATTAAAACACAATTCATGTCTCTGGCTAGCTTTTCCAATCTGACCATCATTTCCTCAAACTCACCCCAACGAGGCTTACCTTTGCCGTTACCCCTAGTGAACATGGACTGTATAGTGTCAATTATTAAAACATCGGGGATTTTGTCAGCGTGACCTATTAGGTCCCTAAGCCAAAACTCTAGATCCTCAAAATATGGAGTATCAGGATCATGCCTAACCATAAGGCGGTCACCCCACTTTTCTAATCTAGATTTAAAAATGGATATATAATCTATCTTTTCTTTTTGCGACCACTTTTCTGACTCAGAATAAACATTTTTACCTATTACTTGAGTCATTAATATTCTTTCCCAGTGACCAACAGCTTCCTCAAAATTGACATACAAAACTCTGTAACCAGTATCTAGCCAATGATTAGCTAAACATTTTGCGAAAGTACTCTTACCTTTACCGGATGGTGCAATGACCGCATGCACAGCCCCCTTAAAGAACCCCCCATCTTCGGTATAACCCATAGCTCTATTCAGAGCCCTAAACTGCGTAGGCATAAAGCTAGGTATATCTAGTAGATTATCGGCTCTAGACATAATATCCGAAGCTGTTGTAAGCTTATCAAATGGATTATATTTTATAGAATTTTCTAGATCTTTGATCTTTAAAGTTAACTCAGATATTCTAGAGGTATCCTCTTCTGATTTAAGACCTTTTTTATTAATTAATATTTGAAGCTCTTGAAGATAATTTATCTGCTTACGCTTATTGGCCTTGTGTTTAATAAGCTCTAAAACAGATTCTTTACTGCCAACATGTATGCCCAGTACATAGTCTAGCATTATTGCTAAACCAGTATCCCCACCTAGAGCGTTATAAATATCTGTTTCAGATTGTAGCCAAACTTTAAGCGCTACAGGATCCACTACATCAAGTGCCGTAGCACGATAGAAGCTAAGTAGTGCTTCATAGAACTCATGAACACCTTTTTCTCCATGAATAATTCCAACTATATTACTGGGCAAATTATCATTGAAGAATTTTACGGCACCTGGTTGCTTTAGGCATAAAGCAAATGCGTGGTACTCTATCGGAGAACTTTCTAAGTCAGATACTTCTTCTACGACCATCAATTTTAGAACCTTTTATTTTTTTGTACAATTTTTTTTTGTACTCAGAGTTTTTCTTTTTAGCTTCCTGATATGCTGGATTAGAGCTTATGGATTTTTTATTAGTGGACTTTGGAACAAAATCGGTCTCCCTTATTGCTGTTAACATTCTATCATATACCGCTTGTTCTGTTAGTAGATCGTTATATCTAAAAACAATCAAAGCTATTCCATTATCTATACAGTACTGTGTTTTTTTATCATCTCTTTTTTGAGCTTGTTCAAACTCATATTTTGATTCAAAAAATCTACTAGTATAATAGAAATGCTGTCGGCCATGATACTCTGCTGCGATCTTGTATTTAGGGCAAAACACGTCAAACTTTAACTTGTCTCCTATATGATGCTCATTAATAATCTCTTCACCAGGAAGAAGTTTTTTCATTATCATTGTTAAAGCCATTTGTCCTCTAGACATTTTTTTTCTAGAGTTTTTTAGCCATGATAAGCCAAGATAATTTATCTTCTTATTAACCTCAGATACAGGTACATCTAATTGTCTAGCAATTTCTCTGACAGAAAGTGATGTGTCAAAAAGAAGATCGGTAAGAAAATTTATGTCATCTTCTTCTATTTTTTTATGTTGCCTATTCATGTAATAGTTGCTGCTGAAGAGACCTTGCTCAAACTTAATGTTTTCCCAAAATCTAATACTGACATATCTAAGTTGTCCCATATTTTAGAAGCTAAGGCCAACCCAAGCACACCGCAATCCATTATGCAATAGTCTACTCCACCCTGGAATTCCGTTAGTTGAGCATATATATTGTCTAATTTTTCATAATAATTAGTATACGCAACATTAATTATATGAGCATTGTTTCCAAAATGCTTTTGTATTAGCTTTTTGTCATGAAAAGTGATAACAACGCTTGAAGAATTCTTTAAATAATAATTAACAGTTGAACTATATACATCTTTATGGTTCATGTAATAATATTCAAAAATATTAGAATAATAATAGGTTGCATTTTTGTGTAAGCCTATTTTATAGTGCTTGCCATCTTCTATGTCAGAAACTAGAGAATGAGATATAGCTTTCATCATCATCGGATCATTGTTTTTCAATGAAGCTACTACATTTTTTGCAAAATGTGAAGGAAAACAATTATCAGAGTTTTTACTTAAAGCAATAATTGCCGACTTTGTGACATTAATATAGGAAAATTTTTTATTCTTTTCAAGTGCTAGTGTAATATTTTTAATTGATTCAGCGGGATTAAGGCAAGTCATTTTTTCTCCTTATCATATACCAAATGTACCCCAGTCAATTAAAACTGGATTTTTGTCTAATATTGAATTGATATGATTTATATTATGAAACTTACCACCATCTATCTCTGAGTATCTTGAATATTTATCTTGCTTATCTAAATCACTAATATAGCCCAAGTGCTGCATCATGAAACCGGAGTTAAGCCACCAATTTCTTTGGCGAATCCAATCCACTACATATGTAGGCTCCGAACCGCAAGCAAGCTGCTTATCTGCAAATCCGCCATTAGCAGCAAATCTAAATATTCTTGAGCTATTGTTAGGTGCCCACAGTTTATCAACTCGATATTGAGAATCGTTCCACATATGATAAAATCTAACATTAACAACATCATTTGGCGACTGAGCTAAAACATTTCTTATTGATAAATTATGAGTGTGGTGTAGCATTTCGTCGCAATCTATGGCCACTATCCAATCACCAAGATGTGCAAAATGCTCTAAGTTGCTCCATGCAAAAGATCTTAACTTACCTTCATGTACCTTGAATAAAGGCTCAGGACTTCGGAAGACTTCTGCATATTTTGCAGCTATCTCCATAGTATTATCATCTGAGCAGTCATCTGTGAAAACAATTTTATCAACTTGTGAAGATAATCTTTTTAAGACATTTTCAAGAAATCTACCAGACTCGTTTCTACCTATCATCTGTGCTATAATCATAAAATATCCAATCTTTAAAAGCAGATTGAGGGGGACAATCCCCCTCAATCTGCAACAAATACGTTTGCTGAACTACTCAGCCGACGAGCTGATCGTGAGCCTCAACAGCCGAGATGCGCTCGATCTCAACGTCCTTGAAGATTACCTCTCCAGTAACGCCAACTGGACGACGACCAGTCGACATGGCAAGCTTCTGGGCCTCAGTCTTATTGTTGGCCTTGACGATTGCTGTTGTTGTTACTGTAAAATACTTTAACTTGTTATCTGACATTGTATTACCTTTCGTTAATTTGATGGATAATTGATTGCGATATATTCTATCGCATCTTGCAGGTTGTCTGCAAGCTTTGTGGCCATATATTTCATATATGGTCGATCTTTATTTTGTTTAGAGCACATAACTATACTTGGTTGATTATTTAATTTAGCCAAAGTTAGTTCAAAATCAGTTCCTATGTATGCTCTATCTTCTAGTAGATATTCTACCAGCATTAAGTCTGATTTTTTCTGCATAAACATATTTTTTTGAACAATTTCATTTTCAGTTACTCCTGGTTCTTCTGGAATACAAGTTGGGTCATATACTTTGTAGCCCAAAAACTGTAAAGCTTCTGATGCTGATTTACGCCAAACCTTAGCGTAATCGCCAACATAGTCCATAGCTCCAGCTAAATAAACGGTGATTGTCATACTGGCCAATGATACTCTAAATCTGCTGGTTCATCAAAATATTGAGAGTAGTATGCATAATCTTTACGAAGAAGATTTGATCTATGTGATCTATGAAATTCTTCATTGCCAAACCAAGCTGGCATTACAACAGTTCCTGGTTCTATTTCTTCAAAATCCATATTGTTCTCATATCCACGATTAATCCATTCACGGATAGTTATGTTCTGATACAGCTTTAGTGCTGACTGATAGCCAGTCCACATTAGTGTCACTGGATGATTACGCCAACCTTTTGTTGTGGTACGTTCAAGAAGTATATTTAATATCTGCAATGTTTCAACACGCTGCTTTCCAAGACGTTTATAGTCTAATACTTCTACAGACTTTTGAAAATCTGCATATGGTAGAAATGTTTGCACATCAATCCTTTTTGAACTCAGTGAATGTCTTGTCGCCTACACCAAAATATGCTCTGGCTAGACCGGAAGCTATTATAGCATCGTTGAGACACTCTCCTGCTTCATTCCATACTTTTGCTAAAACTCTTCCATACTTTTCTTTCTTATCAATAATAGTTTCAATTTTGACTTTATGATTTGCTGCGGTTAGCCATTGGTCAGTAAATTCTTTTGCCGCTAATCCCATTTTCTTTTCTTCAACATTAGAAGTTCTACTTTCAGGTGTATTAACTCCATATAATCGAACTCTACCCTTCTTCAACACATCAAAGCCAAGATCAATAATGATATCAAAAGTATCACCATCAACAACCTTTTTTACTTCAGCATTATATATCCACGGGTTTAATTTATCTGACATTTATATCTCCTTAATTTGATTAACTATCCAATATATTACAGGGGAAACAGCCCCATTGCCACACATTTTATATCTAACATTATCAGAATTATATTTACCATCAGCTCTATATAGAGTATGATTATCTGGCCAACCCATCAATCTTTCGCATTCTAAAGGTGTAAATTCTCTAACGCATAGACTGTTATTGTCTTCTACTACAATTAAATTTTCTCCTCTACTTGAGGGCTTTCCTCCTTTGCCACCGCTTCTAAGGCAGCTAGCAATCTTTTCGGAAAAATACTCTTGTTTGCTAACATTCTTCTGAGAATTCCCCGAGCCGCTTTTGCTGACAGGTAATATTTTTTCGGGACATCTTTGTGCTGTTGCATGATCGAAGACAGATATAAGGTATATTCTTTTTCTTCGCTGGGGCACTCCAAAGTATTGTGCATCCAGGACTGCCCATTCCGAGAAATGCGCCCCTGCTTCATCCATTTCGTAGAGGACTTGCCCAAAGTCGGCACCTGCGTTGGATGATAAGGCGCCCGTAACATTTTCCCAGATTGAAATTTTTGGATATTCTCCATTTGTCTTTTCTCTCATCTCTTTAATTATTCTAATCGCCTCATAAAATAAAACAGATTGCTCTGCATTTAATCCAATTTTATTACCGGCACTTGATAAATCTTGACAAGGTGAACCAAAAACTATCAAATCTACTGCGGGGAGATCATATCCGTTAACATCTTTTATATCACGATACTTTGGAACATTGGGCCAGTGATATGATAACACTTGTTGACAATTTTGATCAATTTCAACCTGAAAAGTGCACTGAAGACCTGCAAAGTCTAAGCCTATATCTATCCCACCAGCCCCTGCAAACAAAGAGCCATAGCTTTTTATGGGCAATTTAATCTCTTTCTATTCCCATGAAATCACAAGCTTTTCTAAATATATCTCTGCTGATTGGAAACTTACCATCTGCCTCACTTCCAACACTCGATGACTTATGCCAGCTATGTCCTATAGAAATAGATCCATCATAAAAAACCTTATAGCCTTTATGTCTAGCAAAATAAGAGCACCAAGTTTCTTCATAATAATGTGGCGTAGGAAGAAATGCTCCTGTAGCGTATGGATACATCTTTCTATATTGCTCATCATTTGTTAGCGAATCCCAAACGCTTCGCCTAATAAAGTAAGCTGAACCAGAAACAGTAACGCATTCAACCATATCTCTATATAAAATATCATTAGGGTCATGCTCTTTCCAGCCCCTATGCTTTGGATCAACATTGGACCCAACAATGCCAGCGTGAGTTATGAAACCATTTTCGTCTCTTTGCTTTGGTCCAAGAATATCTATAAACGTATTTTGCGAAAAAGAATCCATAGCCGCGCTAACAGAATAACTGTCCATCCATACATCAGCATTTAGAAGACATATAATTTCAGAACTACCTATAGCAGCTAGCTGATTACATGCAGCCGAATAACCTACGTTATCATTAAATTTAACATCATCAATATGATATCTTTTATCATTTGATTTTATCCACTTTTGCGTGTCATCAGAAGAATTATTATCTGCTATATAAAGATTCCACTTTTTGTCTACCAGATGCAAGTCGTTATGAAGACAATCTAAAAATCTATTTAGCAGATGCCTAGTATTATAATTAACTATACATAAATCAATCATTGATTGCTCTTTCTGTATCGGTAATTGCAGTGAATGCATTCTGTGGACTCATACCAAAATCAACTAAATGAAGAAACTCGTCTTCAGCATATCCTATGGTCTTTGAACCGTAAAATTCAGTTAAACGATTAAGGTACTGCGCAATATTTGGTTGATTGTTTTTTTGTATTAGTCTCTTTTGAGAACTTAATCTACCAATAACTGATCCTATAGCAAACATGGCTAACAAGAATGCTGCTTTTTCACCATTCTTCATATTCATCATCTTGCATTTCGTGACGATTTTCATAAGCTTGCGCCCTAACCATATCTGCAACATCTTTATAGTATTGAACATATTGCTCTTCTGCGTCCATGGAAACATAGTCATAAGTTTCCGCTATATGCAGGGCTATGTCATACGGCATGACAATTGCTGTATCATCTACGTTTAGTTTTAAGCTAATTTTTTTCTTGTACGATTGCTTCTTGCTCATTGCTTTCTTCCTGATTATTTACTCTATGTATACTAATGCTGCCGGTGTCTGGTTCAAATGTTATAAAAAAAACATTTTTATCATTTGCCGAATAACCTTCTGGCGGCGGACTTTCCAACGCAATCTTTTTAGAAGAACAACCATATATTTGACTATGCTCTTTATAGACTAGAATATAGTTTAATTTAGCTGCTGGCACTTTTTACCTCTATAGTTTATATTCAGCGTATTGCCACAATAAATATCTTTTATTAAAGTGAAGTTAATTACCATATTAGCAGAATCCCAGCTATAAATCCACTTATAATTGCTAATGCAACAGCAACTCTTCTTGATGCTACCTTAGTAGAGTCTAAGGATTGCTGAAATACTTGCAACGATATGCACCAATTAATCATAAATGAAAATAAGATTAGCTTTAATATATCTAGGGCAATCATAATTCACCAATAAGTAGTGGTATAGAAACTGGAAACTTATCTATTATTAAATCTCTTACTGCAAGGGCGTAAAGTTGTATTTCTTTTTGCGAGTCTTCGGCCAATCTCTGAGAGAGAAACAATGCTATCGACTGAAGACTGCAAGACCATCTATAAATTACATACATACCATAAGCTGGCAAAAACAATCTTGCTTGCTCAGGTGCTACACCAGAATTTATTGCCATAGCATAGTGTGCCTCCCCCTGCTCTACGTAATCCAGCAGTTGTTGGGTCAATATTGCCCCAGTCCAAGGATCTACGGGGCCACCAGATCCCTGCTTTTTATTATCTGCAGCTAATCTCCAGTCATCTTTTAGCGGTACATAAAACTCTGGATCCATGGTAATATAACGTCTACTAGATTCATTCCAGGAATCCATTGTATGATCTGCGCCAACAACATATTTCCAATGCTGACGCGCAACCATTAAAGGTGCCTTTAACTCAAAGGTGGCAAAGGCGTGTCTGAAGGGGGACATATGATTTTCCCTAGCCAAAAAATGCAGTAATCGTCCATCTGCTACAGACATCTCTGTAGACTCTTTGGCAAATGAAGCTCTTGCTGCATTCACTATGGAAAGGTCAGAGCCCATAACATCTACAAGTCTAACATAGCCTTTATCTAAAACTTCTATAGAATTAATAACTTTCTCCATTTTCAGATTCATCCTCTTCAAAATCTTCATCATCATCAATTGTAAAAATAATAAAATTTTCACTTATAGAATCATTGAAATCTTCAGACATTCTATACAGTAAACCTAACTTTTCAAACTCTTCACTACCAGGTTGAGCCAAATTAGACTCACCCTCATTCATTCCTTCTATTATTTCTGCTATGTTATTCAGAGCGTCAATTAATGATCTTTGTATCAACAACAAGTCTTTGATTGCTAACGGACCATCTTTGAAGCAACTTTCGGAAAAGTCTTTTAATTCCTCTGAATTAATTATCTCAGAAAACTTTTTTTCAAAATCAGGATCTTCGGGCATATCACACCTTTAAATTATCTTTTATAAACCTAATTTCGCATGAATCAGTTGTGCAATACTGCTCCCCTATAGCATCAGCAGCAAGCCCAGCGTATATTCCATCTAAATCTATCGGTAATAGGTTTTTTGAGCAGTTATCATAATCATTTTCATCTATCTGCGTATAAGGCATTTGTGGATAAACAAAATTTCCCTGGGGCAAAAATGACACAGTCTTCAGCTGGCCATCGTACATGTGAAGAACTGTACCAACATGATGTTTTTCTTCTTTTGCATCAAATGATATTGTAACTGAAACAGAATTGTCAGACCAATATCTCTGAGCTGTTGCAGCTAGGGACATTTTTTCAAAGATTGTTACATCTTTTTCTGATCTACGAGAATCTGACTTTATTGGGAAAAAAACAACAGATGTAGTATCTGGTGATTCAGAAGCTGGCTCTACTATATAATTAGCCATTTTAAATAGCGGTAACATTGCATCGTCGTTTGCGAATCTAATCGCTCTCAGAAAATATTTACCACCAGGGGTCCAATGTACTCCTGGAGATTCTCCGGCCAAAATAGAAACTGTACCAGAGGGTTTTATGGTAGTGGTTTTGATTGACTCACGTATACCTAACCATTCTGAATAAATATTGTCATATCTTTGAACAGTTTGATAACCATTATCCAACCACTCTCTTAATACGGGCAAGCCTAGTCTATCGGCAAAGTTTGCAACACCGGAAACTGATGTACCGATTCTACGGTTTCTTTGCATGATAGCATTTGTTTCTTCCCAATGAGTTGGAAGAAGCGTTACCGTTTTAGCATATAGGTACGCAAACTTCAAAGTTCTCTTAAAATCCTCCAAAGAATCATGCCTATTCAAGTATGTTTCAACTAGTGTGCAGCATTCATAAGACTCAAGGGATTGCTCTGCGCATGGATTATATCCTGCTACACGATGATCTTTATTATTTGGTGGATCCGCTAATCTTCCATATTTTCGTGACATGTCCATCCAAATTACACCTGGCTCACCGTTTCTAGATATTCCATCAACGATACTTGACAAATCTGTTCCAACAGATGTTTCTACAGAGTTATTGGACATCCATCCCCAACCAGGAGCTTCTGCTAAATAGGAGTTTCTTTCCGGAAACTTTTCAGAATTCTTAAGATTTAAAAAGTTTTGGTCATCCAAGCGCCCAATCAATAGCTCTGCCGATCTACGAACATTTCCAGATACAACACAAACACCTATAGTGTTACCAATATCAGCTATGTCAACTCTAGTTAATTTTTGCCCAGCTCTACCTTCAAACATCTTTCTAACATGATTGTGGAGCCTAATAAGTGGATCTGCGCCTGCTGCAGTGCCGCCAAATGTTTTAATTGCAGTACCTAAGGGCCTAATTAAGGAGTAATCAAATTCTAATGGGTTTTGATCTGGCTTTAAATACGAATTGATTAGAGCAACAACAGAGTTAACCCAACCTTCACGAGAATCCTCGATGGTATCTATGACCATTGGTCTGGTAGGCTCATAGATATTAAAATCTTTATCAGCGCCTTTGTCGTCAAATCCTACGCCCACACCCAGCATTGATGCCTCCATAAGAAAGCCGAATGGCTTAGCGGGATTTGCTTTTGTCATTTCTGAGGTGCTAACAAAAGCGCAGTTCTGCAAAGCGGCAGAGTTTCTTTGCACCATCACCAGAGGGGTGCCCATAACCCAAAGCCCTCGACCAGGAGGTGTCCACTTTAAATTAAACAATCTATCAAAAGCTTCTTTGGCAGACGCTTGAGCCTTGATATCATTCCATGGTAGTCTATTTTTTTTGCAGTGTTCTTTTTGCAGAGAATACATTCCGTTAATTACTCGTTCACATACATCAACCCAAGTTTCTTTAGTGCCATTTTCTTTGATTCTAGAATATGTTCTTAGAAATGTAATTTCTCCAACAGAATTACCTGCAGCATCTGCATAGCCGAACGGCGCCTTAACCTTTTTGTATGTCTCCACAAAATCATCACTTAAACGAAAAGTGAATAAAGATAAACCCTCAGACATTTTATACTCCTACCTTTTTAATATATTTATTGTTTGTTTTATTCAACTCTGCTAATTTTATTTTTTTTATTTCATTTATAGAATACACTTTGTGTATTTGTTTCTCAAAAAAGTATCCACTTCTCCAATTGAATACTTTGTCCACATTTTGCTTATGATTCATAAATATGTTACAAATAACTGCTCCACCATACACCTTAACTAAATTAGAAAACTTGACTTTTAAACTCTCCATATCTATTTTAAAACAATTTTCGTTTTCTTCCGTTCTTTGGTAAAGCCAATTATAAGCCTGCCTAGTTATTGGCGAAACATCAATTGGATCTATGACTCCAATCTCTATTGCCTGATTTCTAAGTTCAACAACCTTTAAATCTTCTTTGAGAATATCTATATACATCGAAAACCAATCATGCTTATTAAATTGAGCCCAACCGGTACACCAAAAAAGCAAATTAGTTGGCGGATCTGGTATAGTCGTATTTTCCATGAATGGCAGTATTGTTGCGCAACTAATTGCCTTTTTAACATGTTCTTTAGCTAGCTCTTGATCATGAAGTTTATTAATAGAATTAGTCCATAAAGTATTTATTGATTGCTCCCAACTAACATCAGCAACATATAGTTTTAAATATTTTTCTGCAACGGGAAAGGGCAGAGACTTGTTTGCTATTGCTTCTCGAAGCTCTTGTATAGACATCTTTAATCCTAAATAACCTCACATAAATTAGTTTAAACATATATATTTGCCAGTATAAAGAGACAGCCCCGTCAACTTCAGACGGGGCCGCTCCTCTATCGACTTTCTGACAGATACATTATATCACGTCATAGCCACTATGTAATACTAAATTAACTCTTTATAGTTGCTGCGCTTTTTGCATCACCAATTTTTGTAGCGGCAAAACCTTTGATAACGCTAATCCCAGCAGCAACTGCTGCGGTTGTAGCGGACTTAAGTTCATCAACCCCGCCAACAGTATAAACTGCCACAAAAGCTTGAACCGCAGTCCATATTGCTCTTTCAATAATATCTTTGTGTAATTTAGTCATATAACTCCCTTGTTAAGAATACTTTTTCTAACCAGCTTCTCTATAAGAAGATGAAAAGTTAAACCTAACCACACTCCTACTGGTATAATTGCTGTTAATGGTTTTTCAGTTAATCTCCAAAAAGATCTAGTTAAAGTTTCAATCTTTCTGGACTTTATAGCGTACACGTCGTAAGCTATAATTCCTAATACTAATGCGCCCCAAGCGGTTATCCCGCTTTTTCTTTCCTCTTTTTCAAGAATTAAGGGAGCGCATGTAATATTAGAGAGCTTTAGCCGAAGGCACTCCGTACCACTCTTGAACTTTTTCACGACCATAATCTCCAGTTGTATTAGCTTGACCGTAATTACTGGTAAACACTGTAGCACTATCTACGCCATGAAATTCAGTGGGCTTAAAAACGCCGAATGACGATGGCGCACCATTAGCTTCGGTTCTTGGTCCGTGACCAGTATCAGAAAATATATTAGCGGATGCCACACCGTCAAAGATGTAGTTATTATACAGGGAGTAATTTGTATCTGCTGTTGGCGAATGTCCATAGTCTGATGAGAATACCTTTGCCCCATCAAGACCTTTGTACTCTAGCGGACGGAATCTTGCACCATCGTATGTTGCGCTGCCGTCAGCAAAAGTGCCCGAGAGTGGATGGACGTAAAGAGTGGTTCCAATAAATACTTGCGACAAAAATCTATTACCAGGACGTTCACCAGTTCCAGGAATATGATCATTATCTGGGGCACCGTCTAATACGTGACTAGTGCTGTAAAGCGGGTAAAATGAATAGGTACCAGTACCCTTAGACTTTTCGGTCATAGTGGTGTGTGGGTTGACCATCTCGGATGATGATCTGCCCTTTAAAACTGGTCTGGGTCCTACGTAAAAAGTGGCCATTTATTTTCTCCTTGTCAGAAATCTATATACTTATAGTAATTTTAAATTAGATATATTCAATAATTAAATCGGAAAGAACTGGCGCAGTTTTGTCATCTAACTGATTCAGGGTGACTTCTATCCATACATGATTAGAGGCACCGGGATTGATTAAGCTATATGTCCCAGCATCGTCGTATATAATTCTGTAGCTAAAAGCTTCATCAAGCTGACTTTCCGCTACATTATATATCTTGGGCGAGACATTTGTCACTTCTTGTACAACGGTGCCGACGGGGGCGGAATACTTTATAATTATTTTACCAGTTTGTAAATATTTCTCATATTTAACGTCCAAATCAGAAAGACCATATGTGTAAATATACTTTCCTGTTTCTGTTAAATAATTTTTTTGATTCATCTTAATTCTTATGGCTGTTATATTTGTTTCCGGAAAATGGAAACATAGTGGTCCAGAATTTTTAATAGAATCAGAACCAAGAGATGACCACCCACCAGGCGCTACCTTTCCTATGGCTGAGGCGACTGAATCGTAAAAACTATTTTTATTTAAAGGTATCCAAGTATCTGCTGGAGTCAATGAGGGATTAGCGACTGTCGTATATTCAATCGAATATATCTCACAGCCAAAAGCCGGAAATGGGTTTAGCTTAATAACATTAGATTTCAATATCCCAACAGCGTCGTTGGGTATTGCCACATATAACATAAGCTGTGCACCAGTTGTGGGATTTGTATTAGAAACTACTGTTCTTCTCCAAACTTTATCAGCAGCATCTAAGATGCAATTATATATTGGGGTACTGTCAATTACCGCACCAGGAGTATCCACACCTGCATAGGAAATGTCTATTCTGGTTTTAAAATAATCTGGGACTACCTGTCCAACACCAGCCTGACCAAACTTTAGCTTTGAGAATGATCCACTAGACACTTTTGGTAGAGTTATTGCGTTATATGAGGGGTCAAAGCTTAATAACTCCGTTCCGGCAATTGAAAAGCTTGTTCCAACAAAATTATTATAATCCAACTGTGAAAAAGAATATATTGACAATGTATTAGAATTTGACTCTAAGGCAGAAACCCTATCGCTTAGATCCTGTATTGCATTAGCTAAAAATATGTGATCTTTTAAAACTCTTTCAAAAGCACTAGACAACTTAGCGTCTATGATATTTGCCCTATTATAAAGGTAAACTAAATCTTCATAATTTTCCTGTATCCTCGAATTATAGTCCGAGCTATCCACGGGGCCATTGTATTTATAGTCTCTTTTTTTAGTTTTTAATACATAAGTCATATCATCCACCATTTTCTAATCTAGAAACTTTATTGATTAATCTAGACAATTTTCCACTTAACTTATTAGTAGTGTCAATTGTCAGCGTTTCCAATGAAGGACTTGCCTCATCTATATACCTTTGCAAGGAAGCAAAATCGTAGGAAATGCCATCGTCTATTTTTGCTTGCTCTGTATAATCTGTTATATCCCCAATAAAATATGTTAACTTATCTAAAATAGAATTATCAACTTCATTTAAATGATTTAATATTCTAGAAAAATCTATCTTTAATAAATTACTCTCTAGATTTTCCATTAAACTATTTCTAGGAGATTTAAATTTTGCTCTATCAATCTGATAAAGTGGTTCAATAATTCTATTTATTTTATTGGAATTTCTATAGCTAATAGCCATCTTATCCTTCTTCGTTGTGCTTGAATCTTATTCTTATATTATCTATTATTGGAGAAACTAATGGGTTTTTATCCCTATACAAATCAGCCCTATATCTAACGGCCTTGACTAGTTTAGAATTTTCCCCATAATAAACTATTTTTGACTTACCCGATAAATGTCTAGAGCTTATTACTTCACGAGCACCAAAAGCTTGATCTACGGTAAATACATAGTTTGTTTGTGCGACTCTCTGCCTAAACTCATATGGATCAAGGTATGAGTAATAGTCTAAAAATATGGTACCATAATCAGATAATCTTCTTCCAGACATGATATTAAATGTAATTAAACCTTCAAAATTTTTGTCATATGTTATCTTAATATAGTTAATTCCAGTTTTGAAATTCCATTCAATATCTTGAGACAAAATACCAGATGGAAGATCCGCAATCAAAACATCGTTTAAATATATTGCTAATGTAAAATCTTCCCTACTTTTAGTTACAGTATGTATTACAGTATTATCTCTTGTGGCAGAAAGACTGGTTTCTAATAAGCCGGAACAAATTCCATTAAACCCAGGACTTATTGCGTTTAACTGATTTTCAATAGGACTTGTTTGCGTAATATCTGAGGAAGACTGTGAGATTTTTTGTGACCATATATTTAAAGACTTATAATATTGCTCTGTTATGTTTGAATTAGAGGATCTAAGCATTGCGTAGTTTCTTATGGAATTTATACCATTTAGAATAAATGGCTGCTTTACTTCCTCTGCGCCAATATTGCAAACTCTATAAACAGTTTTACCAGAATATATATTTGTATTTGGATTTAATTCATTAATATTTCCAGAAGTAGAATTTAAATCTATTAGCTCAAAACCGCCTACTTGTCCAGCACCGTCGTAAATTAATTTATTATTTTTATCGGTTGCTTGTAGATTTGCAATTGTTGAATTTGAATTAGATGAGGCATTTTCTGGATCAATTGCTATCCAATTAAAAGCGTCAATTCCGCTTGCTCCAGGAATATCTGCCGCAACAAAGTAGTTTACATCATATCCAGGACCAACCTGATGTTGGACGCTTAAGCCAACAGATTCTATTGCCAATAAACCATTGTCCACTTCTGGTATTGATATTGGAGACGAAACTATTATAGCTGCTTTATCATGATATTTTGATCCAATATAAATGTCTCTCAATCCAAATTCATAAATATAAGGTTTATTAGAGTTGTTTAAAACCTCATCAGGAAATGTTTTAAACAAAATTAAAGTAATACTTGAATAATTAAGAGGATTTAAATTGAAAGAAAATCTATCGTAGTCAGATCTAGTATCTTTAATGATATTTTGTTCTGGAACTTCTTTATTTAATGGTTTTGCTAAAATTCCAATTCCAACTCCAGAAGACGCCAATAAAGTACCTTCGATTTTAGAGATAGTATAATTAGAATTAACTGGTATAGTCATTATTGCGCTTACTACACCTAATTCAGCGGATTCATATCTACATGACCAATATGTGTCGCTAAGTCCATCTGTTATATTTTCCAATTCAGAAATGACATATGGCGCAACAACTTGTACGCCATTTAGGTCAACGGACAATGTAACACTGGAAGGATTGATCAATGAAGATGTTATCATATCAAATATGCCAGAATGTATAATTGGTATAGTCACGTTTCCAGCTTTGACATCAACAAACGCATCTGTTAAGGTTAAATCAATGTTTTTAGTTGATGTGAAGTTTTCTAAGTAAGAGTAATAAAATCCATCAGAATTATTTATAGAAAAGATTAATTCATCAACTTTTCCTTCTAATTCTCGACGCTTAGATTTTAGATTATCCAACTTTTTATTAAGAGCTGTAATAGTCTCCATCATTTGATAATTATTTTGAGTTGTACAATCATAAGCTACTTCTAAATTAAATAATGCCTTAATCATTAGCTCATTTAAATCTTCATGATCAAAAATATTTTTTCTTGTAAAAATATCATAATCCATAGGTATAGGATAACCTAGTTTATAGATAGAAAAATAATCATTAAAAAGTTTTCTTATCTCTATTTCACTTGGTCTAGTTCCAGATGAGTAAAGTAGTTTATTTACATTATTTAAAAACTTTATTTTCTGCATGCTTGCTATGTTCATGATCTTTTTACCTTAGCTATTAATTGGTACGAATATATATTAGGCGTAAAATTATATGTACCTTTTTTGTTCGCAACTATTTTAACAACAATTTCTTTAACTTCTTTTGGAATAGTTGGAAAGGATAAATATGATGCGCCAGATAATCTATATTCATTAAGTATAGATTGATTAAAGAACACTATTTCAGGAACACCATTAAAGTCTAATTGCACCGGAGAAATCTCTATCCAATTGGATCCTTGATCTGCAGATATGTATGTTTCAATATTTATTTTTGTAGAATGAACCTGATTTATAGTAGCTTGTACGTCAAGCATTACAGATTCAATAGGATAATCAAACTTAAATGGAAAAGAAATTATCTGCATTTCATCCTTGTATTTCTCCCTATACACATCTATATCTCTAATTCCTATCGCCCATCTTTTAGCATTATATAATTCTTCTGCCTGCTGAAGAATAACTCTATGAGAAATTTCTTTTTGCACAGGTACAAATGACTGTTGCACAATCGAAATATCTTGCATTACCCCTAACTCTGGATGCGAAAATGGAGTGGCACCTAAATATAAATCCAAAAGATCATTCAAATCTTCTTGAGCAGCTGCTGCGGTATCATAGTTTTTTGTTATGTAACTATCTTCATCTTTAACTGGCTCAGAAACAAATTGAGCCTCTTCTCCAGTTGTTGTCCATCTATGAAAATAAACCGTAGAACTAGTTGGAGTAGCTGAATCGCTAAAGAATGAGGCAGCTATGAAATAAGCCGTTAGGGATGTTGGCTTCTTTTTTAAGCTAACATTTATATCTGTTACATTTTGTGTAGTAGTTTTATATTTAGTTGGATTAGATAGTGTTGGTATTAATTGATATTTATTGTATTTAATTGATTCGTATATATCCCTGCTCAAGGCATCTGGGTTGAATCTTGATAAATTGACAAAAGGATTATTAGCGTTTATTGAGCTTGGTTTCCAATAAACGTGTTTTATTTCTACGTTTGAATAAGCCGTCTGCCTAAAAGATATTTCTATTTTAGAAACTTCTCTTTCAGGAAATCTTACTGTAGCTTTGTTGTAAAAATAGTTTTGCGCAATTTCAATATTCAATGGGATTAATGATGAGCCAATAAAAATATTTTCCTTTAAAACATTTTCTGAAGAACCATTTTTAGCAAAAACTACAACTTCTGTAACTTCTATATATTTAGAGGAACCAAAAAATGGAGTTATATCAATACTATTTGCAATTCTTCCGGAATTAGAAGTTAGTTTTAGTTTCAAAGTTAAGGGATCAGCTATTGGATGCGAAGACCAATCTACTACATTGGACTCATTAGAATTAGAACTATTCATTTCTGTTTTAAGAAACTTAAATTCATTCTCCTGAGGCGCAATAGTAAATGGTGGTTTTGCTATTGACTTATCTACATTTAAACTTTCATATTCAAAATATGTAAGAGGATTATTGTCATTAATGCTTCTTAGGTTATTTAATGTTTTATTATTCTCAAAAACATATTTATATTGAGATGTATTTTCATCATTATTAGACTTTATAATTTGATGACTATTGCCAATAAAACCATTTCCAGATAAAACTTCTATTGAATCAATGGTCCATCGTTTAGAGGATTCTATCGCTAACGACGCAGCCCCGCCCTTAATAAGTGGATTTGAGCCTTTTGTTATTTTTGTATAATCAATTAAATCATCATTTTCAAATGAATCACCAACATAAATTAGATCATCAGATGGACTACGAGAATACATTTGCAAAATTTTACACTTGGAAACTATTCTTTCCGAGTACCTTTTTTCTCCTTCAACTTCTTTAGAAAAAAGATTAAATATATTAATGGTCTTGGCGTTGAGGTAATCTATTTGCTTTGACAAAATAGATACGTCTTGTGCATACTCTGTAAAAAATTTATTAAACTTTTCAGATCTTGGTGGCTCACCTTTTATGAAGGGCGAATAAGATGCCAAAGGGGCTCCTATTTGATTCTTAATTTCATTTAATATTTTTAAATATTGTTCTGCTATTTCATCTTTTGTAATTAATGACGCAGAGTTTATTGCGGTAATTAACTGAGCCACCTTATGTAGCATTTGCTGATACGGCATAGTGTTTGCTGATAGTTGTGTCATAGTGTTCTCTTTACAATGTTAAAGAATTTAGCTTCTCATAATATGGATCATTATTAATGGTTTTCATTTTGACAATAACGCTATCGACGGATATTGGATCAGAAGAGTCAATAATGTTTTTTCTTATCACTAATCTAAATCGCAAATCATTAGGTATATATTGATAGTAAACTGTAAATGGCTGATTAATCGGCCTGTTGAAAACGACATTTTTACCATTTTGGATAAATAGTGTTTCAGTCGTAGAATAAAATGAAACCTTTTCTACGGAAAGAGAGTAATTAGTTAGATTAATTGCCACTGTTCCATCTGAAAGAATAATTTTTACAGGGTTGTACCCAGCATTGTTGCTAATAAAATTTGTTCCTGTTGATTTATTATAAATTATTCTAGCATAACTATCCCTATCCACATAAGGAGAATAACTTAATCTGATTGATGCATTGAAATCAGTCGAAGAAAAAGTTTCACCCGAACCATCGTCTGAAGAATAGTTTTTTAAAGATTGAAGAATTACATTTCTTTTTATAAAATCAACCTCATCAGGCGCAGTGAATGCGAAATCTAAATCATAAGAAACTATAAATCTGCTATTTACATTAAATTGACTTTGCGAAATAGAAATGGTATTTTCATCAATCGAATAACTATAGTTAGTAGAAATTCTGGGCAACAAAACTCCGTCTTTATATACAATAATTGAATCATTTTTAGGTTTAAATCTTAATTTAGCTTTTCTAGTGACATTATTTGTAAACAAAATTTCAGATTGAACAATTTTATTGCCATAAGTTGATATTGGTATCCAGTCAGATTCACTTAATGGCAGTGGCTTATTGGATATAGATATCTCGTATGATGCCGGAGCTAGTATGTCTCTATTTACATTGGAAACACCGGCATTATTGTTAAAGAAATATGGCTTTACTTTAGCTGCAATAATTTGCCCATTAACAGGAATTTTTTTGCTAACAAAAACAGCTTTATTAGTATCTTGATTTAATGTTTCTATGAACTCTATTGATCTAAGAGAAAAACTGTATTCATAGCTAGAATTGGATTCTAGCACAGATAATTGAGAGTTTAACGAAGCTACTGGAGTAGCTAGAATTCCAGTGTTATATTGTTGATCAGATTGGGACCTGACGTTAGTGCTCGAACCCATGATGAATCCGGACGCAAATAAAGAAGATCCTGCTGTTATGCCTTCAATATATTTATCAGAATCAAATATTTTGTATTTTCCAGAAAAAGTATTCAACATAGAATTAATTGCATTAACGAATACAGGGGTATTAGTAAATACGTTTTTATCTTCAATAATTAGATTATTAAATTCTTTAATTTGCTCATCTAAATTATTTATGTAGCTATCAAATTCCTGCGGAAACCTGTATGTGTAGTAGTCTATATCTGTTTTTTTATTTTTAGATATTCCTTTTACCGTACTTTTTCTTTTGAAAAACCAATAAATAATATCTTGAAATCTACTAAAACTTTTTTTGCGCTCATCTATTACAGCTTTCACAAATGAATCCAAAACTTTAGAGTTTAGCTCAGAATTAATTGGTGGCCTATTATTCTTAATGTAATCTTGCTGATTAAATATCAGAATAATCTTATTAACTGATTTCTTATTAAATCTTAAATCAAAAACTCTATTTAGCAATGCTGGCCTGTTTAGTAGAATGGTATAGTTTTCTGACGGCGTAATATTATTCGCATCTATAGGAGAATTGTGGTATACAACAGCCTGTAATAGCTTAAAATTAGTTGATTGATTAGACTGAAATCTAATTGTATCTATATTAATAGGTCTTTGTAAGACTATTTCAACAGCTGCGATTGCTCCACTAACAGTAGAATAATCATAGTTAAAATATTTTATATAATCTTTTAGCTGTGCAGATAAAATAGCTGGAGACTTTATTGTCACTGACCATGAATCAGAAAAATTATCATTAAATAAATTTTCAAAATTAGAATTTGTTGTCACATAATTATTATAATTAGTAGCAATTTTTATAGACTTTATATTTCTAATGATATTTTTTACATCTTGTCCCTTACCAATTTTTAAAGCACCGCTGACAGGATCTATGAAGGCATTATTTGTTTCCGAAAAAGGTATGCCATCCCTATCTGGAATTGCAAACTGAACTCCATCTGCCCTATAGTCATTAAGGAAGCTATCAAATTTCTCTATATAGTTTGCGTTAAACAAATCATCTTTACCAGAAATAAATTCATAGTTATCTATAAACACTTGTAGCTTATCTAAATCTTCTTCTACTTTTTGTATTTCAGAATCAAAAACGCTAACAATAGAATTTAAAGCTATACCGGTAGCATTGGCTGCATTAAATAAATTTTGCATTCTTAGGTAGGCGTTTCTGAACGCATCCACCATTGCTTCTTTTGTTAGAAGGGAAAAAGACGCAACTTTAGCTCCCGTATAATTTAGATCTACTGTCATATTTGACATTTTTGTTACTAAAAAATTTAAATCTGTTTTTTCAAGCCTCATATCTCTTATGAGAGACGAAACAGTCGCCCTAGAGGCGGAAGAATATAAGCTAATTGTTTCCGGTAATGCGTGTATCATTTAAGACCAATCTTCCCCTTCCATGTTTTGCAAATCGAAAACAATTCCGGCTGTTAAGTTATTTCTAATAATATTATATATTTCTTTTGGTGAAGTAAAGTTTTGCTTAACATTTTCAGGTATTTTAATTATAACATATCCGCCATTCATATATGCAGTTGCATTTGCGGGATATACGTCCCAGTGAGACAGAATTTCAGGAACTTCATTAACTATATCTGAATTTTCTATATCAGCCCGAATCCCACCACCCCTTAATCTAAGGTCGGACAGTTTAGGCTTAACTTTATTTGGGTTGTTAGTAACATATATTATTGCTATGCAAAGCGCAAATGGATCGTAGTCTATGGATGTTTCATCAAAAATAGTAGAACTATATGTAAAATTAATCAAATTTGGATATTGAAATTCAGTTATTTTTTCATAGCTAAATACATTTACCTCAGATTGATTAGGTGTGTTTTTCTTATATATATTTCGTGGTGTCAGATATATATACATAGGTTTATCAAACTGTACACTGTCAGAATTTAAGAATGGATTCAAAGGTATAGGGTCTCCATTAATTTGTCTGACTAAAGAATTTTTATTTACAGTTGAATAATTTACTTTAATTAAAGATGGATCACTTGGAATTATTCGTTTTTTAAATTTTATTAATCCATTATCACAATCTACATCTAATATAAGAGAGTCCTCAACTTTTACCCAAGCTGATGTTACACTTGCCCTAGTATACACTTCTACTTGTTGGCGGACTATTCCACCTATCGACTGCATATAGTCAGTTTTGTGATTCCAACTTAAAATTGGAGTTTTTCTTAATTTAATTGATTTATTATCAACAACTATAGGATGTTCATTAGATATATCATAATATCCATATCCATATATTTTTGACCAAGAAACTCCCGGTAGATCCATGGTGGAGTATTCGGCTAACATTTCTTGCCCAGAATATATTGACTTCCAATCAGTATATTGGATAAGGGAATCAATTTTTACCTTTTTATTAAAAGAACCATTTGTCACCGGCAATTCCCATGCATCGTATTTTGATAGATTAGCATTAATATTATTAACTTGTATTCCAGATCCATTGTTATATTTAACTGAATATATAGGGGTTAAATACTTTAATGGAATTCTTACAGGGATAAACGTAGTGGAATTATTTTGGCCAACAAAATCATTATCTCCATTAGCACCATCCGCGTCCAACGCACAAACTGCTATATAGATATTTTCAAAATTAGTAAAAGATGATCTCGTATAGAAATCAATATAGCTTAGAGAACTTCCAAGCATTTCTTGAGTGTTTAGATCATAAAAGCCATACCTCAACCCATCTGCGGGCAGCTCATTAACTAACGAAAAATATCCGTAAGCAATGTCTCTCTCCTCCTGAGAAAGCGTTGCCGGATTTGATATTGACGCAGATATCTGCGCTAATGTTGGCAGACCGACTGGTTTGCCGCTCGAATCGCACAACAGCAATACACCGTCTCCATAATTAATAGAGTTTTTTCCTTCAGGAAACATTTGACCAAGACGATTCTTTAGTCTGTAACCGGAAGACAAGTCTATTACGGTCGTCCTAGTAAGGGCATCGCCGTAAAATGTACTTGAGGTTTCTAACACTACATTATTTTCCTGTGTCTGCCTAATTGATATGGGTGATCCGGATACAGTTTCGCCAAGGCTCACTGTGTCAGATAGGCTTAAATTTGCTAAAGCAAAGGTTCCAGATACTACATTGCTTCTAAAATTAGGAATTTTTATTTCATATTCTCCAGTTGAAATATAGTCAATGCTGTTAAGATTTATTCCTGAACCAGAAGTAAATGTTAACTGTCTTTGATTAATGCCATCTGGATAATATGTTAATCGCGATATATATTGTGTTTGTTGCGCAGATACTCTTTCTACACTTGAAAGATTTATTAAAGCTGGAGAAGATGGAGTGACATCATTTAGTGACGTAATAAAATTAGCTTTTACAGTAATTGTAATAGGATCATCATAATCTACAACCTGTGTTATATCTGGATCTTGCGCTAAAGCTAATACATTTATTTCCGATATACCGAACCCTTCACCTTGACCTAGTCCATATATTGGTCCGCCCACAAGATTAACCCATATATATCTGGCACTTTCGCCAGATCTGCCATTCATTGGTATCTCTATATTTCCGGTTGCAGCAGAGAGATCTAGCGCCTCGATATTCGGATAGTGAAATATATTTGAAGAAAAAGAAGAATGCCAACCGAAAGAAATAGCCTTATAATTCCTCCATCTAATATCCTGATCTGGAACTATAATAATTTTTTCAATACCAATAATAGATTGTGGTATCTCGAAAAATATTACATCAGAGGCAGAACTTGGACCGGCTACTCCTGTAAATGTTGTTTTTCTATATACTTTTCCAGTATTAATATCTGGGGCTAAACCCATCTCTTCAACCTTTTGTATATATTTCCTAATATCTTCAGACGCAAAGGACTTCCAACTTTCAAACAAACTATTATTAGTCGTTTTTAAGTTCAACCAATATTTAGCTAAATACCATTTAGTTTCACTATCAACCTTACCATCAATATATCTCTGATTATTTGATATCTGAAAAGATCTAACAGCAGACGCAGTCGAAGAACCATAATCGCCATCTATTGCTTTTGAATAGAAGCCCGAGGCACCGAGCGTATATTGTATGTATTTGACATATTCATGTGTTGCCATAATATTCCTTAATTAAGATGCTGTTCTATCTAAAAATTCAGCTGGAATAACAATTGTCGAACCCAACTTTTGTCTGAGCTGTTGCAAGGTCATTAGTGGGTAGATAAGCAAGATCTTTACCCCATCACCTTCTGGCCGCCCTATTTCCAAACTATATTGACTCAAGCTGTTTTTCGTAACAGTTCCGATATTGTAATCTTTACCATCAAGTGAGCCATCGTTTATCCAATATCTCCATGTTGCAATTGGAAAAGGGGTAGAGCCTGGTCCGGGTAACTGGACTCTGCCTATATTTAATTGTTGGACCCATAATGATCTAAAATTAGTAGAAGAAGTCATTTGAGGAACTGCTGTGGCAACAACTTCAGTTGGGGTTGGTATTCTATTTTGAGGAACTGTTGTGGCAACAACTTCAGTTAGGGTTGGTATTCTATTTATTCTTTGCTCAATTCTATCTGGAGATTGATAAATATCAGGAGCAGCAGGGGGATTTAACTGATAGTAATTTGATTCATACAACGAAGATATATAATCGCCAACAGCCTGTGCGTCTTCTGTCGACAAGAGTCTTTTATCACTACCTCCAGAGGAATCCCAACCTTGTTTCCAAATTCTAGTTTGACCATGAATATCTATATCACCAGTATAAGGAAAAACATTAGATGTTTCAGATGTAGACTTAGCTCTTAATAAATCATAGTCATCAATTGCAGATTTAATAGAAGATGTTCTTAACGTTCTAATTGCTGGCTCTGGCGTTACAACAGTTGTTCTAGTTCTCTTAATTGTTCCCATTAAATCATAAACTAATTCACCATTTAATTTAGTTTGAAAAACTGTTGGTTGATCTATTCCCTCATAAGAAACAAAAGAAGACTTTAATCTAAATGAATAAGAATGAAAACCAGAAGATTGATTGAACCCACTTAATAACTGTCTACTTGACGAGCTATTAATTGGTCTCTCCAATAACGTATAAGGTCCCATACCAGAAATAGGAGAAAGAGATCTTGAATATTTTATCGTATAAGCGTATAACGCTGCGTTTGCTGGATGTGCGGTATTCCCAGTCGGTTGATTAATCTGATGTAGATAATAAGAAGACGGTATATTTACTGTTAAAGAATTATTATTATCTATTTTTGTCGCATCTTTAATCGAAACGTCGGGATTTGTTACTTCAATAAAGAAATCTATATCATTAACCGACACCTCAGATAGTATCGAAACCTGCGTTGCTGGAAGCTTTAATGACATTTTTTCTTTAAAATAATTTAATACACTAGTGTTATTAGAGGCAGAGTTTTTTGTAAGAACACGTGCATAAACAAATGTTGAAGATGATATTGGTGTTACTTCAAAATCGTCTTTTTCAGAATCGTCTAGTGCATCACTGTACATTACCCAGGAAGAATTCCAGTCTGTAACAAGGTTGGTTAAAGAAGATATTGTAGAAGTAGACTGTTGAGCTCTAGCTTTAGAGTACATTGCATAAGAAACCGCATTATATAATAACTTAAACGGTCCCTCTATTATTGCTGGTAATACATTTTCTGTCTCAATATTTCCAGCATGCGTGTTTTCATTGTTGTCGTTAACTGGAATTTCGGATCCAGATAAAGAATAGACTTTATTACAGTATTCCATTACTGGGAAAGTAGTAGCTATAACGTTGCCTTTTGACAAATTATCAACAGCCGGAGAGTATGATATCGCAGCGCCAATAGATTTCTGAGATCCTGAAGTGGGACCAACTTTAACAAAACTATTATCAGATACAATATTTGAAAAATATTTATAAGTTTTAGGGTTTAAATCTCTTGTGTATCTAGATCCAAATACTCCATAATAATTTTTTTCAAAAATGTTATCGTTGATATCCCAGCCACCATTTTTATTTGAATTAATAAGATAGCTGTCAGAATTTATAGAAGCCGTAGTGGCTGACGATGATTCTACCATCTGTAGTTGTGAGCCACAAAAAAGCCTTTGAGCATCAGGGCAATTAGTTAAATCTAAAAATAAGGTACCAAATTTATTGGTAATATAATCATTGATTTTTTGTGCTTGAAGCGGAGTAATAGAAATATCGGGTGACCAAAAAACAATGTCAAACCTAGACAGATCTTGTATCGTGACTGTGTCTATATCTATTAACCAATGTGATTTTGTATTCTTACTTTGTGTATTAATTAATGGATTTTCAAAATTAAAATTAGATAAATTAAATGGCGAATTTTCTAGCCTATATATTACATACGGGCTAATATTAGATCCCGAGACACTACCGGAATATAGTATGCAAGCATTAACAGTTCTATTGGCTCCGAAGTTTACCTGTGTTAAATTGAGAGCTCTTCTTACTCTGCCCACAATTCTCCAATTAAATACCTCGTAAGTTCTATAATCTTTTATTGCTTTGCTGGGCACTATAGCTTGATACCCATTTTTGACTATATTTGATTGACCAGATGTATTAACAAATCTATTGTCTACTTTCTTTATAGAAAAAGTATTAGAACCCAAATAATTAGGGTCTATAACAAAAGATTCTTCAGGGACTTCCTTAAACATTGGTACAGCATTAATATTTTCTGTATATCTAAGCTGATGATTGTGCCTCTTACCTTTTTCGTCTACCTCAAACTTATTATAGATTATTTTTAAACCAACAGGTGTAGTGGAGTCTAGAAATACAAGAATTCTGTAAGGTAATTCTGTATCATTTAGATTGTAGTCTGTTTTAAATGGCTCTAAAAGAATTTTATACTTTGGCTTATTTGTATCTTTATCAACATAATCTTTGCCATATTGATCGATTATTTTAATTCCCACATCAGAAATCCGTGTGCTGTCCAGATAATCATTTAAAGTAATAACCGAAAAGACAGCTTGAGCGACAGTAAAATATCTACTTACATAATAGTGATGGGCAAAATTATTACTATCTATCTCAGAAGAGATAAATTTTTGAGATGATGTAATTCTATTGGTGAAAATATTACTTACGCTAATATCATTATTGGCAATGGTTGAGGAACCATCCGACCTCGTCAATATGCCAAATTCATCTGCGTACATTAATTCCGACTGATCAGAAAGCGAAATCCTATTTTCCAATATTGTTCCAGATAGATCAAATATTGTGATATTTTTTTCTGGAGAAATTGGATCAACATTAAACCACCCTAAAACAACAGAATCTTTAGGTGCATTTTGACCAATCTTAACTGATTTCTCATTATTGGAATTTGTTAAATTAACAAACTTTTCCATCATTGTTCCTCATGATCTGGATGCACTAGCTCATAATCAGCTATATGGTTTGGCGTTGACCCAAAAATGCCCATTTGATACTGATCGTACTTTCTCAAAGGCACCCATCTTGGGGGCGTCCAATTGGGTGTTGCACTGTTATATATAATAGTATTTGAATCATTGTGTTTATAAACAAAGTTTGGTGTTGCTATAATATCTGATTTTTCCTGCTTATTTGATGTGTAAATATTGGGCAGTGGGGGACTCAGTTCCTGGTCATACTGGACTGTATCGTAGGACTCATACCAGTAAATAACATCTCCAGATATAGTAACATTTTGGCCAGCATTAATTTCCTGATCTGCCAGCAAAATAGTCTTGGCATAGTCTTCATCTGCTATATTTACTCTTGCGAACCAATATCCAGGAGTAGCCGAATCTTGAGCTGTTGCCACACTTGCTATTTCCAACTTTCCATCAGAAGATGTATAAGCCGTATAATCTGGTGTCGCAGCAAAAAGATCCTTTAAGGTTCTAGCTTTATTCCAGGAAACACGTAAGATTTTACCCCATGGCTGATTATTCCATAAAACCTGTCCGACTATAGACACTGACTGATCAGAGCCGGCATTTATTATTAATGAGGATGGCGCAGCTTTTAGTCTTAGTATTTCCGAATCTGCGATATTAATATCAAATGGTACAAATGTTACATATCCTTGGGTCTGACTATTGACATTGCCGTACGGAGTTGCAGAGCCAATTCCAGAAATGAACACATTGCTTGACTGATATTTCTCTTCACCAGTGTAGGAATAGCGAATTATAGTTTTGGCTATACCATTATCATTAGTGGTAACATAGGCTGGTGTAGCTGAAACTATATCGCCATAAACATGAAAAGTTTGACCTGGCTTAAAATTATTATTTTCATCATAAGAAACAATGGTCAAATACATTAAATCATCTTGTAAGTTAGAGATATTTCCTGGAGACAAAACTGCTTTTGCGCTAGCAAAATTGTAATCTGTCTTTGAAATATACACAAACCCTTCGTCTAATGGATTTAACGAGGGCAGCAATGAAAGATCTATCGAATGACTATTATCATTCAATGAAGACTCATACGTAACAGAGTAGACTTGATCTGTATTTGGGGTAGAGCTAAAGTAAACTGATGAACTAAAAATTTCGGTATTAGGGTTGTATACGTTTTTGTCAACATACCAGGCATTTCTGACATCGTAACTGACATTATACTTTCTGCCATATACAGAAGGTGTTGCAGCGCTGAAGCAATTCAACTCATTTGTGGAAGTAGATAAATTATCAAATAGTACAACACCAGTGTAGGAATCTGTAACAGATATATTTTCAACATTTTGATAAGCTAGGTAAATAGTGTTGCTAACGTTACCGTAAATTTCTTCAGTATTACTAAATAAAATATTTCCAGGAGTTGCAGCGTCTTCAAAAAGAATATTTCTATATTCCTCTTCGCCTACTTTGACTATTATTGGGGAACCAGATCTTGGATATCGACTAATCGGCAGGGAGAAAAATCTCCCTGTGGCGGAATCAGTAACTGGATTAGAATATATATAGTATTCATCTTGATTTAAATATAGCCAGCCAGTATGAATTGCTGGATTATTTTGCACTACTTCCTGAATGTCTCTAGCTATTCTTACGTCAATACCTATGTCTTCATTGTTGCTAAATGCGTTGTTAATATTTGTAATTGAAGAATTTTTATCATTTACATAGGGCTCGATATATTGAGTATCAGATATCAACTGTATATCTTTTATAATATAATTTGTTTCAGAATCTAATCCAAAAGAATCTTTTGATAAATCAATTGTTTTTAGGAAATCATCTGAATTAAAGAATAGACTATTTGCTGCCTGTGAACTTTCGTAAACATTATCCAAGGAATCTATATATCCACTAAATATTTGAGGCGTCGTTTCAGAGGTAAAAGATGAATACTTTGTAAAATAAATAGGATAAAAATTATTACTAGCTGATTCAAATATTAAATATGATGGTGTCGCATAATAATTTATTGTAGCTGAATCAAAGTAATCTGGGCTAGCAATTTCAGCGTTTGAAGAATTATAGGTTTTATATATTATATTTGGAGATGATGGGACAAGATATCTTTCATTATCATCTGGATTTATAACTGCACCCCCGTATAAAGTATTTATAATGCTATTTCCATTAAAATAAGTTAGACCAATAGGTTTAATATTATCTATATATAGATATTGAGGTGTTGCTTCAGGCGGAAGAATTAATCTATCCAAAAGATTATCTATATGCATAGAATAATTTTGCGTTCCCGACGCAGTTAGGTTATTATTTTGATTTAAAAAGAATGATGATGTAATCGTTTCAGTATTTAAACTCGCTACCTTTGTTTTATATACAGTTGATCCTATTCTTATATTGGCGTCTCTGTACGTATAATTACTCGGAGAAGCTAACTGAACTTGCTGCATATAAGAAGGATTAGTATGATAGGTTATACTAGGGGTAGATTTGGTGAATCCAGCTCTATAGTTTGCGGTAGCTAGGGACTTATCATATGTTTGTGTAACATAATTCCACCCACCGTTTGAGAAAACTATTTTTACAGAATCTACATCGTCAAAATTAATTGTATTTACACTAGGCGAACTTGAGGCATTATAATATAGGTTGTTATAGATCTTATCTTT
>Ga0194130_10000851_pt1 | contig 53822 bp, 58 predicted proteins | sample TA2KigsurfametaG_FD_160084 | JGI IMG/M metagenome (GOLD analysis project Ga0194130, IMG submission 160084) | Freshwater microbial communities from Lake Tanganyika, Tanzania - TA2015050 Kigoma 12 surface | ecosystem: Environmental > Aquatic > Freshwater > Lake | place: Tanzania: Lake Tanganyika...
GTCGCCAAGCCGTGAAGATTGGTGGGATCCATGCGGGCTCCCATCGGGATGGTGATCAAGGGAACCTGCCGACGAACCAGGTCGTCCACCACTTTGGCCCGGTCGGACCCGTCAAGCGGGCTCGCCAAACTGATGCCGTCTCCAAGAAAAACGACCGACCTGGAACGCTCATGATTGAGTTCCAGCATTCCTGCGGCAGCCTCGACAGCCTTGGGCACATTCGTGGCGCCGCTGGCATATTCCTGGTCGAGCTTGTCAAGCGCCTGGGCGGCCTCGGCGGGCGTCACCAGACCCCGCGTTAGAAGGGTTGGGTCGAGATTGGCTGTAACCAGCCCGATGCGATCGGTTGGCTGGAGATGCTTGACAAAAGCCCGCGCGATCCTGGATGAACTGGCCAGCGGACCCTGCGCCTGGCTGGCTGATGTGTCGACAACAAGAACGACATCACGGGGCAGCAGTTGCGAGGGAATTTCCGGCTTGATCTGAATGGCAACCAGTGCCTCGCCCTGGGCCGTGGTGTAGCCAATGGCGGGTTGGTTGGTGAATCTGGAAATGCCGTTTTCTTCGTCGAGCTTTTCCTGAATGGGGGAAACCACCGAAATCCGCCGTTCCTTTGCGGCGCGGGTCGGGTCGCCCATCACCCTCAGGCCAACCAAGGCGGCGCCAACTCCGAAAAGTCCAAGCGTGCAGGCAAGAAATTTGCGATTTGTCATGGTGCCACCTCGAGCATTTGGAGGGTGCGGAATGCTGTTTGTCCAACATCCATACGCCGGAGCAAACGAAAATTGCGCTTCTTTGGGAATTGTTTCTGACAATTGGATGCAAGGCAAGGAATCCAGAAGCCCGGACAAGTCAAGCAAGCGATCATTTGACGATTATTCCTTTCAAGTTGCCTTTGGCGGCTTCAGTTGATTCATCCCAATTGGCCGGATTAACCTTTCCCACGGCGTTGCGACGAATATGGAGTGCCATGACCGATTACCTGAACGAGATTTGGCGCACGCGTTTTTTCTGGATGTCCTTGGTGCGCATGGATTTGCGGGCCAAGTACCGTGGTTCGGCATTGGGCATGGGATGGTCGCTGATCCAGCCCATCGCCATGACAACGGTTTTTTGCGGGGTTTCCGCTACATTGTTTCACCAGGAAATCGCCTCATTTGCCCCCTATGTGATGACAGGCCTGACGCTTTGGAGCTTTTTCTCCCAGTGCACCTCTATGGGCTGCTATATATTTCATCAAGCCGAGGCCTATATTCGACAGCATCCAGCACCCATGGCGATATATCCAATTCGTCTTATGCTCGCCAATACATTTCATCTGCTCATCGCATTGTCTTTGGCCATCGCACTTTCGATTTGGGGAACGGGTTTTCCTGGCATCCTTCCACTTTTGAGCCTTGTCCCATCCCTGCTGCTCATCATGATTATGGGCTGGTCCATATCTTGCTTGCTCGGTATATTAAATGTTTATTTTCGTGATGTAAAACATATCACAGAAGTCGCGCTACAAATCCTCATGTATCTCACTCCAATCTGGTACCCGGAACAGCTACTCAGGGAGAAGGGACTGAGTTGGCTCGTCAACGCCAACCCGATCGTCCCGTTCCTCACGCTGGTTCGCACGCCCCTGCTCACTCATGAGGTGCCATCGGTTGAGATGTACGGCCTCGCCACCATCATCGCCGGGGGCTTCTTCCTCCTGGCGGCGCTCAACTTGCGGCAACGGGAATCAAGGCTGATCTTTTTCCTGTGACAGGAAACCCCGGGGAACATGGCCAACATCTCGCTTAAAAATGTCAGCCTTGCCTTCATGGTGAAGCAGGACTCCGGTTACAACCTCAAGGACATCCTGGTGGGGGGCTTTTTCCGCAAGCACTACAGGATGCCCAAGCAGGTGCAGGCGCTCGACGACATTTCGCTGGAAGTGAACGACGGGGAACGGCTAGGCATCATCGGCCATAACGGCGCCGGCAAAAGCACGCTCCTTAGGTTGATCGCCGGCATTTACCAGCCAAGCAACGGTAGCCGGAAGGTTGCCGGGCGAATTTCGTCCCTTTTCGACATCGCCTTGGGATTTGAACAGGAAGCCACGGGCTGGGAGAACATCCGGTTCCGCTGTTATCTCCAAGGTGAAACACCCAGGAGCGTGGACAACAAGCTCCAGGAGATCGCGGACTTCAGCGAATTAGGCGAGTTCCTTGAGATGCCCGTGAGATTTTATTCCTCGGGTATGCGCGTGAGGCTTGCCTTCAGCATCGCGACGGCGATTGATCCGGAGGTTCTGCTGGTGGACGAGGTCTTGGCCGCCGGCGACATGGCGTTTCAGGCCAAGGCATTCGAAAGGATGCGCGCCACAATCGCGAAAGCCCACCTCATGGTCATGGTGAGCCACGACCTTGAGAGAACGGCCGAGCTTTGCAACCGCATCATCTGGCTTGAGCACGGCAAGGTGCGGCAGGTTGGATCCGCCGGGGAGATCATTCCCGCGTACAAGGAATGGACGCGAATCGCCGCTTCCACGGGCAAGGCCAAGCCGGGCGGCACGGTCCTCAGCGCCGCCTGACTTTTTCGGGATCCATCCATGCCCAGCACAGGTCCCCTGATTTTTGAATCCTCGCCCCGCGCGATGGTCTGGGGCGGAAGGGCGCTGGAATCGCGCCTCGGCAAGCCCCTTCCCGACGGACAGTCCTATGGCGAGGCGTGGGAGGTGAGCGATCATCCCCGCCACTCAAGCGTTTGCCTGTCCGGTTCGGCCCGCGGGAAATGCCTCCGTTCCTTGATGGAAAATCACGTCGATGAAATCGTGGGCGCCCCGGAGGCGGAACGGTTTCCATGGTTGCTCAAGTGGCTGGACTGCCATGATTGGTTATCGGTGCAGGTGCATCCCGACGCTGAAAAGGCAAGGACTCTCTGGCCCGGCGAGGGGCCGAAAAACGAGGCTTGGTTCATCATCGATGCCGGACCGAACGCCAAGGTATGGGCAGGCCTTCTACCCGGCGTGACCGCCGCCGACATCCGGGCGACCGCGGCCAAGGGCACCATCGCCGAGTGCCTCCACTCCTTCACGCCCAGGCCCGGTGAATGCCTCTACCTGCCCGCCGGGACGGTCCATGCCGTCGGCGGCGGCGTCCTCATGGCGGAGATCCAGCAGACCTCCGACGCCACCTTCCGGCTCTTCGACTGGAACCGCGTCGATGCCTCGGGAAAGGGCCGGCAGTTGCACCTTGAGGAATCGATCGCCTGCATCGATTGGCGCCGCGGTCCCGTCCATCCCGTCATGCCGGCAAACCACGGGGGCGATGACAGGTCGACCACGATCGAGCCGATGGTTGATTGCCCTTATTTCCAACTCCATCATGTGGCTGGAAAATCGCCCGCCGACCTGCCGGTCGCGGGAAGGCTGGGCGCCGTCTTCGCCGTGTCGGGCCGGGGAACGCTCAGGGGCCGGACCCGCGGCGAGATCCTCGCGGCGGGCCACACCGCCATTCTTCCGAGGAACGCCGGTCCCTGGACCTGGGAACCCGAGGGGCCGTCATCCCTGGTTCTCGCGGTTGATCCCGGCCGGCAGGGAGCCTGAATCCATGGCCTTCACACCGGGAATCATCTCCAACCTGTTCTGGAAACCGCTGAAAACCCACGGCGATTCCAGGGGATGGCTCGCCGAGATGTTCCGGGCCGACGAATTGCCAGCGGGTTATTCGCCCCTCATGGGCTATGTCTCGCAAACCTCGACCGGTGTCGCGCGCGGACCGCACGAGCACGCCGGCCAGTCGGACTGCTTCTGCTTCATCGGCCCATCGGACTTTGAACTTGTCCTGTGGGACTCCAGGCCCGGATCCCCCACCTTCGGGGTGATCCAGCGAGAGGTGGTCGGCGCCTCAAGGCCGATGCTGGTGATCGTGCCACCCCGGGTTATCCACGGATACAGGAACATCGGCGGCGTCGATGGGATCGTTTACAACTTTCCGGACACACTTTACAAGGGTGCGGGCCGGAAGGATCCCGTTGATGAAATTCGCCACGAACTGGATCCGAATTCCGTGTACACGATGGACTAGGATGGCCTCAGGGACGGGAGGCGCTCACGACGCGCCAGTGCCCGCCGCCGTCGCGAATGGCCGGCTTCACCCGCCAGCCCCGCTCCGACAGCCAGCGGGAAACCCCCTCCGCCTGGCCGGCCCCCACTTCCTGGATCAGGTGCCCTCCCGGCGGCAGGACCGCCTCCGACTGCCCTGCCAGGGCCCGCACCAGGCTCAGGCCATCCGGCCCGCCATCCAGGGCGATGCGGGGTTCGCGCCTCACCTCCGGAGCCAACAGGTCGATCTCCCCGCCGGGAATGTAGGGCAGGTTGGCGGTGATGGCATGGGGCGTGATTCCCCCCGGAAGCGCCTCGAGCAGCGAACCGTTCACCCATTCGACCCGCCCGGACATTCCAAGCGCGCGCGCGTTGTCGTGGGCAACCTCAATGGCTCCGCCGGATAGGTCGATTCCGATTCCCCTGGCCGTGGGAATCTGGCTCAGCACCGAGAGGAGGATCGCTCCCGACCCGGTGCCCACATCCACCACCAACGGCGAGGCCTTACCTCGCAGGCAGGCCCTCGCCTCGTCAACCACCAGTTCCGTCTCATGCCTGGGAACGAGAACACGCGAGTCAACCTTGAACTCCAAGGCGTAAAATTCCCGCTTGCCCACGATGTAGGCGACAGGCTCGTGGTCGAGTCTCCTGCGCACCATGTCGCGAAAGCGCGTTCTCTCCTCTTCCGTGGCGTTCCTGCCATGCTGGGCGTAGAGGTCGATGCGCCGGCCGCCGATGGCCTTGGCAAGCATCATCTCGGCCTCAAGCCGGGCCTCGGAAACACCCGATTCGGCCAGCTTACGGGAAGTCCATTCCAGGAGGCGGCCGATCGTCCATTCGGACGGATCGGAACTCATGACGATTCACCGGCGGAAAGGCGCGCGAGCCTTTCCTTGCGGTCGTGCTCCGCCAGTTGCGAGAACAGTTCGGACAATTGGCCTTCCATCACGAGATCGAGGGTGTGGAGCGTGAGCCCGACGCGGTGGTCGGTGATTCGATTCTGCGGAAAATTGTAGGTGCGGATCCGCTCGTTGCGGTCACCCGAGCCAATCTGGGACCGGCGCAATTGGGATCGTTCCTGATGCAGTTTTTCCTGCTGGAGTTCAAACAATCGGGTCTTGAGGATGCGCATGGCGCGGTCGTAATTCTTGTGCTGGCTGCGCTCGTCCTGGCATTTCACCTCGATGCCCGTCGGTATGTGGCGGATCCGGACCGCCGACTCCGTCTTGTTCACATGCTGGCCGCCGGCGCCGCCGGCGCGCATCCGCTCCCATTCGATGTCCTCGTCCCTGATCTCCACCTGGACATCGTCGGGTTCGGGCAGCACGGCGACGGTGGCGGCGGAGGTGTGGATCCTGCCTTGGGCCTCGGTCTCGGGAACCCGCTGCACGCGATGGCCTCCGCTCTCGTGGCGCATCGCCTCCCAGGCTCCCTCACCCTTGAGGCCGAAGACGACTTCCTTGAAGCCGCCCTGGTCGCCCGGCTGGAACGAGACTTCCTCAACTTGCCAGCGGCGGTCGCGGGCGAACATCGTGTACATGCGGAATAGGTCACCGGCGAATAGGGCCGCTTCGGCGCCACCGGTTCCGGCGCGAATTTCAACGATGCAGCTGGCGAAATCATCATCGCCCGCGATCAACACATCCTCAAGGGAGCGCCTGAGCGCCGACTCCTCCGCCTCCAGCGAAGCCGTCTCCTCAACCGCGAGGGCGGCCATCTCGGCATCATCGCCCGACGCCAAGGCCCGGGCTTCCGAAAGGCTCGAGGAGACCTTGAGATATCGGCGGTAAGGCTCGAGTTTTTTCGTGAGAAGCCCGTGCTCGCGGAACAGTGTCGACTGCCTGGCCCTGTCACCCGCAACGGCGGGGTCTTGCAGCAGGGACTCGACCTCCCTGAGACGATTTTCCATGACTTCGAAGGCTTCGATCATGGTTTCCGCCCGCGGTGATCCCGACCATCAAAACAAAGCGCCCGCCCGGGAAAAACCCGGGCGGGCAGCCATGATTTGGAATCCCTACTTCGCGACTTCGGCCTTCTTCTTGCCGGAGAAGGAGGCGTACTTCTTCTGGAAGCGCTCGACCCGGCCGGTGGTGTCCACGAATTTCATCTTTCCGGTGAAGAAGGGGTGGCAGGCCGAGCAAATTTCAACCGTGATCGCCTTCTTGGTGCTGCGCGTGGTGAATTTGTTGCCGCAACCGCAGGTCACGGTGGCTTCCGTGTATTCGGGATGGATGTTCTTCTTCATGACGCCCTCCACATTCGGCAAAACAAGATCATATCGGCAGTGTGGCGGGTTCACAAGTCTGGCGAAAACGATCGAAATGACGGGTTTTCCGGCCATGGAAACCACCGGCCAGAGCGAACGCAGGCACATTCCGTGATTTGGCGTTGACTCGACAGGCCCCGGACCTAAGACTGATGGTACATAAGTTGTCCGGGAATTCCTCCCAATCGCTGGGTCGAACCCTTCAGCCGCCAAGTTAGGTGGTTTTTCCAGGAAAGTTTGAATGGATTCGGTTGATCCGATGAGGATCCTCCGGGACCCCGAGGTGTACCTCGTTGGTCGCCAGGAAAGCCATGAGGCGGAAGTCGAGCGTTTCCTTGCCGACCATGGGGTCGCCTGGCAAACCGACACCGATGTCGCCGCCGAGTCGCTCGTCGAAGTCGCGGGCCGTGTTTGCTACATGAGCTTTGCCAGGCCCAGGCCCGGAGGAAACCACGCCTACATCAAGCACATCCTCGAGGTGGGACATGGTTCCGTCCTTGAGCATGCCGTGTGGAATTTTGTCATCACGGGGGTAAGCCGGTCGTTCACTCACGAACTGGTGCGCCATCGCGCGGGAATGGGATATTCCCAACTAAGCCAACGGTATGTCGACGAGTCGGTCGCGGAATATGTCGAGCCCGATTGCATCGCGCAAGACCCGGAATGCCACGCGATCTGGCAGAGAACCATCGAGGCCGCCCATGCCGGATACCAGGAATTGGTTTCACGGCTTTCGGAGCGGTTTTCCGACGAAACCGACAACACCCTCCGGCGCAAGAAGGCCCGGCAGGCCGCCAGGAGCGTTCTGCCCAACGCCACCGAGACCAAGATCTTCGTGACGGCCAACGCCCGTGCCCTGAGGCACTTCATCGAGATGCGCGGCAGCAGGCACGCCGAGGATGAGATCCGCAAGGTCGCCGTCGCCATGCTCAGAATTCTTCAAAGGGAGTCGCCCAACCTGTTTGGCGACTATGTCCTTGATCCCCTGCCAGACGGAACTTTCGAAGCCAGTACCCCTTTCCGCAAGGTGTGAACCAGAAACCATGGCATCGTTCAATCGTCCCGATCCGCGCCGCAACAACCAGGACGGGCGCCGGCCGTCACATCCAGGTCGCCCGCACGGGGCCCAGGGCCTGAAGCCCAGGGGTCCGTTCCGCAGGCCCTCGCCGCTTCCCGCTGAGGGAAATCCCTATCCGGAGGAACTCCTCCCCGGAGCGCCTTTGCCCGAGGAAACCCCCTTGCCTGGTGAAACCGCGGGATACCGCACCCCGGCTCAGCCGGCGATGGAAGCCGAGGGAATTCTCGAGCTTTCCAACAAGGGCCATGGTTTCCTGCGCTCGGCCAAGCGGGACTTTCTGCCCCAGCCGAATGACCCGTTCATCCCGGTCGGAACCATCCAGAGACTCGGGCTGCGCGAGGGGCTTCAGCTTTCGTGCCAGGTTGTTCCCGGCAACAGGGGCCAGGGTCCGCGCGTGCTGAGGATCGAATCGATCGAGGGACACCCCCCGGCGGACTACAGGCACCGCGACTTCGACTTGCTCACCGCCGTAGACCCGACCCAGCCGATCCGCCTTGAAACCGGGGCCGAACCTCTCACGACCCGGGTCATGGACCTGCTCACTCCCATCGGCAAGGGACAGCGCGGCCTGATCGTCGCGCCTCCCCGCACCGGAAAGACCATCCTTCTTCAGCACATCGCCAAGGCGGTCAGCGAAAACCATCCCGAGATGCACCTCATGGTGCTTCTCGTCGACGAAAGGCCCGAGGAAGTCACGGAAATCCGTCGCACGGTGAGGGGTGAGGTGATCGCCTCGAGCAGCGACCACGACGCGGCCAACCATGTCAGGGTCGCCGAACTGGTTGTCGAGCGCGCCAAGCGCCTGGCCGAGCAGGGCAAGCAGGTCTTCCTGCTGCTCGACAGCCTCACCCGCCTGGCGCGGGCCTACAACAAGAATGTCGGCAACAGCGGCCGGACCATGTCGGGAGGCATGGATGTCCGAGCCCTCGAGGTGCCCAAGCGCCTCTTCGGTTGCGCCAGGGCCTTCGAGGAAGGCGGCAGCGTCACTGTCATCGGCACCGCGCTCATCGACACCGGCTCGCGCATGGACGAGGTGATCTTCCAGGAACTCAAGGGCACGGGAAACATGGAGCTTGTCCTTGATCGCAAGCTCGCCGACCGCCGAATCTTCCCGGCCATGGACATCAGCCAGTCGGGCACGCGCAAGGAGGAGCGCCTCATACCGGCCGAAGACCTCCGCCGCATCCACGCCATGCGCCGCCTGCTCGTGGACATGAACCCCGTCGAAGGAATGCAAAAGCTGCTTTCAAGGCTTTCGCCCTGCAAGTCGAACGCAGAATTCCTGGAAATGATCAAGCTGCCGCCGGCCAAGTGAGTTCGTTCAGAAGGCGAACGCCATGCCGATCTGAGCCACGCTTTCGGAAGCTTCCTTGGTGACACCGGCGCCGCCCGAGGCGTAGACCGCGAACAGGTCGCTCACCGTCCACAGGAATCCCGCTCCAACCACAGTCGCATTATTGGGTATCGTCGACCTGATTTCCGGACCAAACCGAGTCAGGTTGGCGTCGTTGATGAAGGCTTGAGCGAAGACAGCGAACCCAGGCAGCACTTCCCTCTGCAGGGAGAATTGCCATGTCGCCAGGTAATAATTGATATTGTTGCTGTCCTTGCCACCAAACACTCCCACATTCCACTCGAATACCAAGCCCAATGGCAGTGAGTGGTCGAACAGCAGGTTGATCGAGGGCTGGACACCCGAGTTGAAGGCCGGGGAGGCCCAGTTGGTCTGCAACGCCAGTTCTATGCCGAACGCGGGAAGGAAAAATTCTTTCTTTTCATCAAACAGGTGGATTTTGGTATCGAATGTCAGCGGCCCCACGCCCGTCACCTGCGATTGGCCGTCGCCCCCGAACTGGACTTGCGGCATTCCCGGGAGGAAAAGGCGGAACTCAAGCCAGTCGGTGATGCCGTGCCTCAGGAGCACCTGGGCGCTGTAGTTGGATGGGCTCCCTGCCGTTTGTCCGGAAAACACCACGGGCAGAAATTCGACATACGACCTGCCGGCGGGAAGCGTGAAGCAGCCATTGGGGTAGTTCGCCGTGTCGGGACCGGGAACACGAATGCTGGGTGAGCGATCCTCGACCTCGCGCATCCGCCAATTGAGCCTGGCCGGCGACCAGAACGGGATGGAGGGATCCGCCGCGGAAACCTCCGCCATGCCGGCCTCTACTGCGGCCTCCTGGCCGCATGCGATTGGCGCGACACCCCAAACCGACAGGATGGTGGCCGTGATGATGGCAAGAATTGGCCGCATGCGACGCTGACCCGTCACTCCGATAGAGTTCAACGACACCCATCCATCGACCGGCACAATCGTCAAACTTGATAAATTCGGAGCGGTCGCTCTCAGGTGGCCAACGCGGAATCGGGCTTCGAGTCATCAGGCGGGGTCATGGCCTTGATCTCCCCAAGCACATCGATGCGCGCCAACTTGGGCTCGGGTATCAGGAAAAATCTTTCAGGTGCGGAAGCTTCCACAAGCGTGGTGACGCTGGCCCTTTGCAATTCCAGCTCGAGTTTCCTGATCCACTCGGGGACATCCCGCCCGACGCCCGCCGGTTTCTCCATGAATGGCTCAAGCCCCTCGCGCAGCGAGGCAAGCGCCGGACATGCGTGTTCCTCGGCGCCGGATGAGATTCCGGTACCCTGCTGGCCGCTCGCCGCCAAGGCCCGGGATTGCTCCAGCACCGGCCGGATGAGGGCGCAAAGTCGGTCCAACCCGAGGTTGCGGACAAACCTTTCCTCGATCCGGTCGCGGATGGTCGAAAGCCTGACCCCGTGAAGGCGCTCAAGTTGGCCAAGGCGGTCGATCTGGTCCTCCGCGATGGCCTTGGTTCGCTCCTCGAGAGCCGACTGCCAGGCCCGGGCCTCCTCATGCCTTTCCTGCCTGGCCAGCACCTCGTGAACAAGAAGGCGGGGCCTCAACTCCCACGCCCGACGGTCGTATCCCGACTTCAGCACGAGGAAATCGACGAGGACATTCAGGTTCTCGCCGTAGTCGGACAGGGTTGTCGTGGTGTTGTAGTCCTTGAACTCCTCGTAGTTTTCGACGACCGTCTTGATGATCACCTCGAGCCGGCGGGATGCGGCCTTGAGTTCCTGGGGCGCTTCAAGGGTATCGGCAAGCCGGCTCGGCTTGAGGGGATCCGACTCTCGCACCATCGTCTCAAGATAGGCCTTCGGTCCCCTGTGCAAAATTCCGCGCAGGTTCGCGAGCGTCATGAAGCGGGCATGGAACAGTTCACGCCCATGGTCCTTGATGAACTTTTGCAGCGCTCGGTATTCCTTTTCCCCGCCGATACCCTCAAGCGCCGACAACTGGCCCGATCGGCTGTGCTCGATCCAGAGCGCCTCAAACGGCTTCACGAGATCGTCGAGAATGCCGACGAGGCCCGACGAATCCTCCCATCCCGTCGCGGAATGGACGACCGCCTCGACGATCGCCTGCAACCCCGCCGTGTAGTACTGGACGAATTCGGTAACGCCCGGGCCATCGGGGCCGGGCTTGTCCTCCATGCGCCTCGCGAGGCGAAGCAATTCAAGCGTGTCGGCGAACAGGCCCAGCCGCGGCAGGTTCGCGAGCAGGGAGCGGAGAACCTGCATCGCCAGCCGGGTGCGCATCAGGTTCGCCGGCCTGCCGCCTTGGAACAGGTGCGTGTGCAGCAATGGTTCTTCGCGGAAAAATTCGCGGAAACCCGGAAGCGCCCGCCTCACCTTGACCCCGTCGCGCCTGAATAGCGCCCCGCCCAACTCGATGAATGGCTCAAGGTAGGAAGGATCGCCCTCGAGCTTGGCGACCTCGCGCTTGTGCGAGGCGGAGGCCACCGCGAACACCAAACCCGCCATTCTCTGCTCGAGGCTGGCGGAGAGCGCCTCGTTGGTGAGGGTCTCGCGGAGACTGCGACGGCGCTCGTATTGCAAAAAGGAATCGACATCGGGCGTGGATGGCGGAGGAACCTCGATGCCAAGCAACTCACGGGCCAGCTCAAGCGCCCTGGTCGAACGGTGGCACGCTTCCTCGCGCCACGAACACAGTTGGTCGACCGATGGAACTGGGAGTTCCTGCCCCTCGAGCCAGCGGGCGCCTTCCTGCATCAGCCGCCCTTGGGCCGCCTGGAAACGGAGCCGCCTTTCCAGCCGCTCGGCCTGCTCCTCCATGTCGAACGGATTGTCCCCGGGAAGCCCAACCTCGGCGAGGCCGCCGGCCTCCGGCTTCGCGTCAAACGGAGGTGGGTCATCCTCCCGATGATCCGGGTCGAAATCGTCCTCGCGAACCGCCGTGAGGAATTCACCTGCGCGCGGCACTTCCAGCATTTCGCCGGCGTTGACAACCAACTGGCCGAGGAACAATCCGACCCGCCTCACCCTCGCCTGCGGGGGTTCCCCGATCGCCGCCGCCTTGCCAAGCCACTGGAACGCGAGCCGGTAGAAGTTGTGCTGCCCATCCTCGAGCCCGATCTTGTCGGCCAGGGATATCCAATGCACAAGCAGGCCCTGGGAGGCGGCCAAGTCACCCTGGCGCAGCAGGGCCTCCACGGCCAGGGCGTGGGTCTGGGCGGTGCGCAGGGACCTGACCTGCTTTTGCCAGAACACCATGTCGGCCGGAGCCGAGCCCCGCTGCCGCCACCGTGACAGGGCCTCGGCCACCCCGCGTCCCGCCTTGAGGTGCCGCAATCCCCTGACAAAGCGAACATCACTGACTCGGTATGTGGCGAATTTGTCCCACCAGTCCGCCAGCTCCCTCATCCGGCCCGAGACGAAGCCGGCCCTCTCGTCGTCGCCCCGCGCCGCCGATTCGGCCCAAAGCAATGTCATCGACTCGAAAAGCCTCTCGACGATGGAAAGGAGGTCGTCAAGCCTCGTGTCGCGCGTCGCGTCCTCCCTCGCCGGGCTCAGCGGAAACATCCCCTGGAAACCAAGGACATTCCACGGGTCGGTCAGGGCGCCGCAGGAAATGCCGAGCCTGAGCTTCTGAACCACGGCGGGAAGTCGACCAACCGCCGAGTCGAGCCTTCCCTGCTCACCCTCGAACTTCATCAGCTTCATTCCGGCGATCAGTTCACACATGAACCGTGGCGCCAAAACCGTGATTTTCCTCGCCTCCCGCGCGCTCGAGCCCGGAAGCCCGAGGCGGGCGAACAGTGTCGCCATCGCCTGCTGCTGCACCTGCAGGGCCCTTTGCCTCGCCATCCACGCGTTGAGGAATTGACGGACCTTGCCAAACGGCTGCCTGACCTGCTTTTCCTCCGCGCGCAAGCGCTCGAGGTGGTTGGGCGGCATGCGCTCCTGCAGTTCCCTGTAGAACTGGTCGCGGTACCGCGCGATTCCGGGCAGCAGGTCGCCGAGGCGCTTGGTGGAATCATGCGCGCCGGGTTGGCCCCCCGTCACGCCGCTGGACATCAGCATCGTGCCGCAAAGGACAGCGGCCGATTCCGACACCGATTCATCCGGATCGGCGAGGGATGAACGGATGCGTCCCCAATCCCCGATCGCGTCGAAGATGAGCTTGCGAACCACCAAGCGGGAATACCGTCCCTTGATGTCGATCCGAGCCGGGTCCCACTCGCCGAACACCTGGTTGGGCCGCAGGTTGGCGGGGTGGCCATGATCATACGACCTCATGTCGACCGACAGTTCCTCGATTTGCTCGAGGTCGATGCCGGCGTCACGGAGCAGTTGGGGCGATGTTTCCCGAAGGAACGCGAACGCCCTCTCAACCACCTTTTCCTTCGACCCGACGGCAAAACCGCAGCCGCGGATGAAGACCGGCACCGGACGGTGCCTCTCGTGCTCGTAAGGCTCCCCGGTGTTCCGCGTTTCCAGCAGGGCCACGGGCCTGTACCCGACAAAATCGTTGAGATCGCGAACAACCCTGCCGGCCAGGCTTGAGGCCTCGGAAAAACCGGATTCCCCGGGCATTTCGGCATCGTGGATCACCCGGAGAACCGACTCGAGGACACGAACGAGAAAAAGGGGACCGAATAACTCCGAATCATGGCAATGTCCCAAAAGATCGGAATGGTAGGCCCTGTAGGCGGCAAGGGACTCCCGGGCGAGTCCAATGGCGCCGACCGCCTGCCTGATGTCACGAAAACCGGGAGAACCGGATTCCGAAAGATTCCGAAGGTCGGATGACCAGCGATCCAGCAATGTCGCCCAAGGCCTGGAATCAGGATCCAGCGCCGCGAACGATTCGTTGACCAGGGCCTGCCATTTCGGATCGCATCTTCCATCCGAAAAGTTAAGATATCCCAGGATTTTTTCCGAGGAGGGTGGATTCACTTTGAAATCCGCGTTTTTCTTGAATTCGAACAGCATGGAAGGTTCATTCCCCGGAAAGTTGACTCCCTCCAAAGACCAGGAGATTCCTCGCCTAAGCCTTGTATATCAATTCGTATCCAGAAAAATCCATCACGAATAATTCGTGCGATATTCAATTAAATTCATAAGCAAGATTTTTCTATTGGTCTTTCTAGGCAAAAAAAGAACCAAGGGCCCGAAAACGGGCCCTTGGCAAGGATTTCGGACTAGGCAAGAGATATCAGGAAACCGTGGGGGCGGAGGTTTCCTCGCGGGCCACCTTGGCCTCGTTTGGATCAATGAAGGCAATGAGCGCTTTTGCCCCGCCATCCCCGATTCTGTAATCGGACATCTTGATGACGCGGGTGTAACCACCGGGGCGCTTCGCCGCCTCGTAGGCCGCCGCGCGTTCCATCAACCTGCGCAGGACATTGCTCTTGAGCCATTCCTGCTGGATCGACTCATTGGCCTTGTCGGTTGTCAAGACCGTCTTGGCGGTGGGTCCCAACCGGGAAATGACGAGCCTGCGGGCGGTGACAGGGTCGCGCCCCTCCTTCGGCCTCGCCATGGTGACGAGCCTTTCGACAAACGGACGAAGTTCCTTGGCCTTGGCGACCGTCGTCACGATTTGGCCGTGCTCGATCAGGGCGCACGCCATGTTGCGGAAAAGAGATCGGCGATGGGCGGCGTTGCGGTTGAGCTTGCGGCCCGATTTCAGATGGCGCATGTCACGATACCCCTTCGTTTTGTCGGTTAGCGGCGGAGGGCGCCGGGAATCCTTTGTCCCAATTCAAGGCCGCGCTCGCTCAGCTTCTGCTTGACTTCCTTCAGCGTCGTCTCGCCGAAGTTGCGGACCTCGAGGAGTTCGGCCTCGTTGCGGGTCACCAGGTCGCGGACGGTGGTGATGCCCTCGGTTTCAAGGCAATTGGTCGCGCGGACGGACAACTCGAGCTCGGCGAGGCTCATCGCCAGCTTGCGCTCAAGTTCCATATCATGCGAGCCGCCAGCCGAGTCGGGGCGATCGTCGATCGAGACTTCGGGGCCAGGTTCGCTGTACTGGACGAACGGATTGAGGTGCTTGCGGAGAATCTTGGCCGCCTCGACAAGCGCGAGCTGGGGCGAGGTGGTGCCGTTGGTCCAAATCTCAAGGACAAGGCGGTCATAATTCGTCTTCTGGCCCACGCGGGTGTCGACGATCTCGTACTTCACCTTGACCACGGGGGAGAAGCTGCTGTCCACCGGAATGACGCCGATCTCGCGATCCTTCTGGACATTTTCCTCGGCGGGGCGGTAACCCCGGCCATTCTCCACGGTCATCTCGCATTGAAAGGTGATGTCGCCCGTGAGGGTGGCGATCACATGGTCGGGATTGATGATTTCAACCGACGGATCGGTGATGATGTCGCGGGCGAAGATCGTTCCCTTCTCCGACCGCTCGATCCGGATCACCTTGGGCTCGTCGGAGGTGTTACGCACCACGAGGCTCTTGATGTTGAGGACGATGTCCGTGACATCCTCGACGACACCGGGCAGGGTGGTGATTTCATGGGCGACACCGCGGATCTTGATCTGCGTGATCGCGCTGCCCTCGAGCGTGGAAAGGAGCACGCGCCGGAGGCTGTTGCCGATCGTCACCCCCAGGCCGCGCTCGAACGGCTCGATGGAAAACTTGCCATAGGTGTCGGTCATCGCGGGGCGGTCGGTCGCCACGCGGCTGGGAAGCTCAAGTCCACGCCAACGGATTCGCATTGTCTCGGTCTCCTCGGTCTACGGCCGGCGGGCCGTCAGTTTCCCCGGATGGAGTTCGCCGGACTCCAAGCCCGGCGAAACACCTTGGTGATGGTCAACGGGAGCAGAATTCGATGATGAGCTGCTCGCGAAGCGGCCCCTGATCCTCAAGACGGGGGTCGACATCGGTGCGGCTGGGCATCCTCGTGACCCGGCACTGGGGCGGTTCACTTTCGGAGCCTTGCGCCTCCAGATAGGCCGGAAGTTCCTTGCGGCCGACCCCTTCCGAGAGCTTGCGCACGATGGAAAGGGAGCGTTCCCTGGCCTTCACGGAGACCAGATCGCCGGGCTTCACCAGAAGGCTGGGAATGTCGACATGCTTGCCATTGATCGTGAAATGGCCGTGGGCGACCAACTGACGGGCCGCGGCGCGGCTGCCAGCCCAACCCATCCGGTAAACCACGTTGTCGAGCCGTCTTTCCATCAAGGAAAGAAGCTGCTCGCCGGTATTGCCGGTGGCGCGGGTCGCCTGGTCGAAGGTGCGGTGGAACTGGCGGTCGAGAATGCCGTAAAACCGCTTGAGTTTTTGCTTCTCGCGAAGACGGGTACCGTATTCGGAAGGCTTTGAGCGCCGGTCGGCGTGCATGCCGGGCGGCTTGTTGCGACGACTGACGGAACACTTGTCGGACTCGCAGCGAGTGCCCTTGAGGTACAGCTTGCGGCCTTCGCGCCGGCACATCTTGCAAACCGGATTGGTGGTTCTTGCCATGGTATCCCGCCGATGCTCCCCGTTCAGGTTCCCTTGCAGCCCGGTCGAATGTCGGGGCTGCCGTGTCTTTTAAACTCGACGCTTCTTCGGAGGACGACAACCATTGTGCGGCAATGGCGTCACATCCTCAATCGACTTGATGATCATTCCGGACGCCTGAAGGGCCGTGACGGCCGACTCGCGCCCGGCGCCGGGCCCTTGCACACGGACATCAAGGTCGCGGACCCCAAACTTCGAGGCCCTTTCCGCCGCCACCTCGGCAGCGCGCTGCGCCGCGAAAGGCGTGCTTTTGCGGCTTCCCTTGAAGCCAACCTGTCCGCCTGAAGCGAAGCAAAGTGTGTCGCCCTGACGGTCGGTGATCGTCACGATGGTGTTGTTGAAAGTGGCGCGAATATGGGCGATGCCCTGATTCACATTGCGCCTGACTTTGCGCTTCTTCGTCTTCGCCACGCTTGCCTCTCCGAAAATGATTCAAAACGCCCATGCGAACCCGGCCATGAACCGGGAATGCCTCGTGAATTTTTACTTGTCCTTGACGCCCTTCTTGCCGGCCACCGTCTTGCGGGGGCCCTTGCGGGTGCGGGCGTTCGTCTTGGTGCGCTGGCCGCGGCAGGGAAGGCTGCGCCGATGCCGCATCCCACGGTAGCTGCCGATATCCTTGAGCCTGGCGATATTTTGCTGGGTTTGCCGACGAAGGGGGCCTTCGACGGTGTATTCGCGGTCGAGGATGGTCGCGATGCGGCTGATATCGTCGTCGGACAGTTCCCGGGCACGGCGCAGGGGATCGACGCGGGCCTCTTCACAGATCCTCAGGGCCAATGCGGGGCCGATGCCGTAAATGTAACGCAGCGAAATGTGCGTCGGCTTGTCGTTGGGAAGGTCCACACCCAGAATACGAGGCATTTTCTACTCCCAAGGGGCCATGGCCCCCGTTTCCCGGAAATCAGCCTTGGCGCTGCTTGTGTCGCGGATTCTCGCAAATCACGAGGACCTTGCCCTCGCGCTTGATGATCTTGCACTTTTCGCAAATCCGCTTCACGCTTGATCGCACCTTCATGTCACGCCCTCCGCGCGAAACGTCGATATTAGATCAATTCCCCGGCACTGACAAGGGTTTCACGCTATTTCACGACATCGTCATCCCGATCCGAGGTGATCACCCAGACACCGTCCGCCGTCAGCGCCAAGGTATGCTCCACATGGGCGCTGGGAAGTCCGTCCCGCGTCACGACAGTCCAGTGGTCGCGAAGCACCTTGGTTTGCGAAACTCCCATGTTCACCATGGGTTCCACGGCCAAAACAAGACCAGGAACCAGCCTGAAATCCGTTCCGAGGGTCTCACGGTCGAAGTAGTTGGGAACCTGGGGCGGTTCATGCATCGTTTCGCCGATCCCGTGGCCGACATATTGGGTCACCATCTGGAACCCGGCGGACTCGGCGTGCAGCTGCATACGCTTGGCCACTTCAGACCACAGGCCCCTGCGCTTCACTCCGGAAGCCAGCTCCCGGATCGCCAGCTGCAAGACCTCCTCCGTCACCCGCCTCAGCCTGTCCTTCCCGGAACTGACCCTTCCAACCCCAAGGGTCACCGCCGCGTCGGCGCACCAACCGTCAAGCCTGCAGGCCGTGTCCACCTTGAGGAGGTCGCCTTCCTGCAGCATCCTCGCCCCGGGCAACCCGTGAACGACCTGCTCATTGACCGACAGGCAGGTGCTGCCGGGATAGGGCACCTTGCCCGGATAACCCTTGAACAGGGGCTGGGCCCCGCGCGAGACGAAGAGGGCTTCAACGGCGGAGTCGAGTTCGGACAAGGCGCAGCCCGGAACTGCCATCCGCCGGCACATGGCGAGGGCTTCCGACACAAGCCTGCCGGCGCGGCGCATCAGTTCCATCTGGGCCCGGGTCTTGAGCCGCAGTTGCGACGATCCCCCCTGCCTCACCATCCCCGTTCGCCCCCGAAGGCAACACCTGGCGCGATCACAGCAGGCCCCGCGTGGCAAGCGCCTGCCTGATCGCCAGCCCCACGACGCCGATGTCGCCCTCGCCATCGACGCGGATCAGGATTCCCGCCTTCTCGTAGTGGGGAACCAGGGGCTCGGTGTCGCGGTGGTAGATCACGAGCCTTTCCCTGACGGTGGCGGGGGCGTCATCGGCGCGCTGCACCAGTCCCGTGCCGCAGTCGGTGCAGAACCCCGGGCGCGCGGGCGGGTTGGAATCAATGTGGTAGGTCGCCTTGCACCCGAGCTTCGGGCACGACCAGCGGCCGCTGACGCGGTTGACGATGAGCTCGTCCCTGACCTGCATCATGACGACGCCGTCAAGCGCCATGCCGACTCCGGAAAGAATGGAATCGAAGGCGTGTGCCTGGGGCAGGGTGCGGGGGTAGCCGTCCATCACGAACCGGGAAGGCCGGTCGCCCCGCCCGAACCTCTCGCCGATGAGGAGGTTGACGACCTCGTCGGGAACAAGGTGCCCGGCGTCGACCTCGCGGCGGGCCTCGATTCCGGCGGGTGTTTCGCGCCGGATGGCGTCACGAAGCAGGTCGCCGGTGCCCACATGTTCGGCGCGGGCGTCCCGGCACAGCATCTTGGCCTGCGTACCTTTGCCGCAGCCGGGAGGGCCGAGGAGGATCAGCCTCATGCGATACCTTTCGGGTCAGGCACGCCAGGGTCCGGCCTGGGGCCGGACCGGAACGGTCAATCGTCCGTCAGCCCCGGATAATTCCGCATCACCAAGTGGCTGTTGATCCTCTGGACGACATCCAAGGCCACGCTGACCACGATGAGAAGGCTTGTGCCACCGAAGAACTGCGCCACATCGGGACGCACTTCCAGGAAGCTCGAGACGAGGGTTGGAGAGATCGCGATGACCGCGAGGAAGGCGGATCCCACATAGGTGATCCGCAGCAGCACGCGGTCGATGTACTCGGCGGTGCGGACGCCAGGCCGGTAGCCGGGAATGAAGTTGCCGCCCCGCTTGAGGTTCTCGGATATTTCCTTGGGATCGAAGATCACGCCCGTCCAGACATAGCTGAAGAGGTAAATGAGCAGGATCTCGCTGACGCAGTAGACCCAACCCTGCCGCTGGAAGGCGTCGGCGATGCGCCGGGCCCATTCCCATTGGGTTGAGGAGGCCATCGCCGTGAACAGGAAGTAGGGAAGGGTGAGCAGGCTGCTGGCGAAGATCACGGGCATGACGCCGGCCTGGTTGATCTTGATGGGCAGGTACTGCCTGCCGGCGGCGCCGAAGGCGCGCGAACCGCGCACATGGCGGGCCGACTGCATCGGAATCCGCCGCTGGGCGCGGGTGATGATGACAACCGCGACAACCACGGCGATGAACAGCACGACCAGGGTGGCCAGCCTCTCGAAGCTCATGTCCTGTCCCGAGCCGCCAAGGGTCAGGACGGAGTCCTTGAACCGCCATCCCGTCGCCGTCTGCTCATAAAGCAGGGTGATCACCGCGGCGGGCAAGCGCGCCAGGATACCGGCCATGATGATGAGGCTCACGCCGTTGCCGATTCCGTACTCGTCGATCTGTTCCCCGATCCACATCAGGAACAGGGTTCCGACGACCATGCTGAGCAGCATGGCGATGAAATAGCCCGCCGGGAGCGAGGCGTCGGGAAAGCCCATGGACCCCGACGACGCGCCGCCCTTGTCGCCGAGGAGGTAATTGAGATAAAACCCGGCTTGAACAGTGCAAATCACCACCGTCAGCAGGCGCGTGTACTTGTTGATCTGTTTCTGGCCGGCTTGCCCCTCCTCCTTCTGGAGCCTGTGGAGGGCCGGCACGACATACGCCATCAACTGCATGATGATGCCGGCCGAGATGTAGGGCATGATTCCCAGGCCGAACACCGTAGCGCCCGACAGGTCGCCGCCGGAGAACATCGAGACAAAGTTGAAGACGCTGTTGAGCCCGCCGGATCCGCCCATGCTGCGGTTGAGCTTCTCCTGGTCGATGTAAGGCAGAGGTATGGAGAAACCCACGCGGTAGATCGCGAGGAAAAGCAGGGTTATCCCGAGCTTCTGCATCAGCTCGGGAATCCGGAGAATGTTGCTCAGCTTGCCCATGGGGCTCCTCGAGGCGCGGGGCTCAGGATTCTATCGGCGCGGTTTCATCTTATTCCGGACCGGCTTCTTGGCCGGGGGAATCACCTCGGCGGTGCCGCCAGCCTTCTGGATTTTCTCGAGTGCCGACTTGCTGAAATGATGGGCCTTGATGACCAGCTTCACCTTCAGTTCGCCGGTGCCCAAGATCCGCACGCCATCCGCCGGGCCCTTGGCAACCCCGGCCCGGTCGAGGGCCTTCTGGTCGACGAGGGTGCCCTCGGGGAAGCCGTTGAGGTCGCCCACATTCACGGCATGGAACTTCTTGTCCCACAGGCCGTGGCTGAATCCGCGCTTGGGAATCTTGCGGAAGAGCGGCATCTGGCCGCCCTCGAAGATCGAGCGCGGAAGTTCGGCACCCGCCGAGGCGTATTGGCCCTTGGTTCCGCGGCTGCCGGTCTTGCCATGACCGGTTCCGATTCCGCGGCCGACGCGCTTCTTGAGCTTCCGCTTGTGGACGCCGTGGGAAAGTGTTGAGAGATCCATGTCAGAGTGCCACTCCACGCAGGCGGGCCACCGACTCGCGGGACCGGAGGTTTTCCAGGCCGTCAAGCGTCGCCTTGATGAGGTTGATGGGATTGGTGCTCCCGTGCACCTTGGTGAGGATGTTCCGCACGCCGGCGACCTCGAGAACCGCACGGACGCTGGCGCCCGCCTTGACGCCCGTGCCGGCGCCCGCCGGCACGAGGATCACGCGGCTGCTGCCGTAACGGCCGACAATCCTGTGGGGGATGGTGTCGCCACGCAGTTGCACGGGCCTGCGCCGCTGCACCAGGTTGCGGGCTTCCTTCGTGGCCTTTTCGACGGCGGGGGGCACTTCGTTGGCCTTGCCGTAACCAAAGGCCACGCGTCCCTTGCCGTCCCCGATCACCACCAGGGCGTTGAAGGTGAACCGCCGTCCGCCCTTCACGGTGGTCGAACTGCGGCGAACCTTGATCAGGCGGTCCTCAAGACCGTCCGAAACCCTCTCGCCCCTGTCCCTGTCACGATCCTTGGCCATGTCGATTCCCCGCGCCCCTTCGGGCTATTGGCGTTTCAGAAGCTCAGTCCGCCGGTGCGCGCGGCATCAGCCAGCGCCTTGATCCGGCCATGATAACGGTAATGACCGCGGTCGAAGCACACCTTCGCGACACCGGCGGCCTTGGCCTTGTCGGCGAGCAGTTGGCCCACGGCCTGGGCCGCGGCGATGTTGCCGCCATAGGTGACCTTGCCCTTGAGTTCGGGCGACACGGTGCTGGCCGAGGCCAGGGTCACGCCTCGGTCGTCGTCGATCACCTGGGCGTAAATGTGCTTGCTCGACCGGAAAACGGTCAGGCGCGGACGCTCGATCGTGCCGCGGACAGCGCTCCGGACTCGGTTCCGCCGGCGTTGGCGGCTTTGGGCCTTCTGCTTGGTGACGCTCATGAACCGTTTCCCCCACGGGCGGACAGCGCCGCCCCATCTCATCGCGCCGGTCAGGCGCCCTTGGTCTTGCCTTCCTTGCGGCGCACGACCTCGCCGAAGTACCGCACGCCCTTGCCTTGGTAAGGCTCGGCGGGCTGGACGGCGCGAAGGTCGGCGGCATACTGGCCGACAACCTGCTTGTCGGCGCCTCGGACCGTGATGCAGGCGACCTTTTCCTCGCCCGATCCCTCAACCTTGTAGGAGGTTTCGCCGATCTCGACGGTCACGCCTTCGGGAGCGCGCACGCCCACGGTGTTCGCGTAACCCACCTTGAGGAGGACGATGCGCTTGTCCTTCTTGTCGAGTTCGGCCTTGTAACCCAGGCCGATGACGACCAGTCGCCGTTCGTAGCCCTTGGTGACTCCCTCGATCATGTTCGAGATCAGCGTCCGGGTCAGGCCATGCACCGAACGCGCCAGGCGCTCGTCGCTGACCCTCTTCACCTCAACGCTGCGGGCCTTGTCGTCATACGACACGGTCACCAGCGGATGATGCTCAAACTTGAGGGTGCCCTTGGGACCCTTCACGCCCAACTGGCGGGCGTTGATCTTGAACTCGACCCCGGCGGGAACCGCCACGGGAGCTTTGCCGATGCGTGACACCTTAAACTCCTCCGCCCGCGGGGCGGTTCAAACTTGTCTCACCACACCGTGCACAGGACTTCGCCACCGAGGTTGCGCGACTTCGCCTCGCGGTCGCTCATGACGCCGTGGCTCGTGCTGAGCACCCTGATTCCTTGGCCATCAAGAACCTTGGTCAATTCCCGCGACGCCATGAAGACGCGGCGGCCGGGCTTGCTCGAGCGGGAGATGTGACGGATCACCTTCTCGCCGTCCGGACCATACTTGAGGTGCAGCCTAAGCGTCACCTTGCCGTTGCCGATCTCGTCGCCGCCGACTTCCTGGAAAAGAGGGCGGCCCTGCTCGTCGAGGATTGCCCGACCCACCTGGAAGTGGGTGATGAATCCCTCGCGCCTCAGCGTCTCGGCGATGCCGAGCTTGAGCTTCGAGGCGGGCATGTCAACGACGGGGCGCTCAATCCGGTTGCCATTGCGGATCCGCGTGAGCATGTCGGCGATCGTGTCGGTCATCATGATTCGTGGTGTCCTGTCTGTCCTTACCAGGAGGCCTTGCGAACGCCGGGAATCAACCCGTCGCTGGCCAGGTTACGGAAGCAAATGCGGCAGATGCCGAATTTGCGGTAAACGGCGCGGGATCGTCCGCACATGCGGCAACGCATCCGGATGCGGATCATCTCGCGGGGTTCCATCACCCTCGACTTGATCCTCTCCTCCGGCCGCTTCTGCATTTGCCGGGCGTGTTCCTCCAGGCGGGCAAGAGCCCTCCGGAATCCCACATTCTTCGCATCGGTCGCCATGTCGCTACTCCAAGCCTGCTTTGTGTCACTTGTCCCTGAAGGGCATTCCGAAGGCGCGAAGAAGTTCGCGGGCCTCGTCGTCCTGCCGGGTGCTGGTCACGAAGGTCACATCCATGCCCTGCGTGAAGGTCACCTTGTCCGGATTTATCTCGGGAAACACATTCTGTTCCACGAGGCCCATGCTGTAGTTTCCGTTCCCGTCGAAGCTTTTCGGGTTCACTCCCCGGAAGTCGCGAATACGGGGAAGGGCCAGGTTCAGCAGCCGGTCGAGGAACTCGAACATACGCTTGCCGCGAAGCGTGACCCGGCATCCGATCTCAAGGTTCTCGCGAAGCCGGAAACCCGAGACGGCGCGCTTGGCCTTGGTCACCTGGGCGCGCTGGCCGGTGATCTGGCTCAGTTGCTCGGCGGCCTGCTCGATGCGAGCCTTTTCCTGCACCGCCTTGCCAACGCCCATGTTCACCACGATCTTCTGCAAACGGGGCAGGCTCATGGGGTTGGTCCGGCCGAACTTCTCGGCCAGCACCGGCATGATTTCCTTGCGGTATTTTTCCAACAAACGGGCCATAAACCCTTACTCCCTCTCGTGTTTCACTTCGTCGCCTTGGGGGCCGCCGCCTTGGCCAGCACCCGGATGATGCCCGCCCTGCCCGCCTTCTTGCACTTCTTGCAGAACAGCACCTTGGTGCCGTCAGGCAGGTGTTCGCGTCCAGTGCGCACACCCGACTTGCAGGCTCCGCAATAGAGCAGCACATTGCTGGCGTCGATGGGCCGCTCGATCGACAGGCGACCACCCTGCATGTTCCGCTTGCTCGGGCGAACATGCTTGAAGGTGCGGTTGACGCCCTCGACAACAACCTTGCCTTCGGAAGGCAGCACGCGCACCACCTTGCGCACCTTGGCGGCATCGGCGTCATTGCCGGCAATCACCACCACCATGTCGTTCTTGCGAATGTTCATGTTCATCGGATCCGGCGCGGGCCATCGGCTCGCGTCAGACCACCTCCTCGGCCAAGTTCGTGATCTTGGTGAAATTCTTCTCGCGCAACTCGCGGGCCACGGCTCCGAAGATGCGGGTGCCCCTTGGCTCGTCTTCCTTGTCCAGAAGCACGACGGCGTTGCGGTCGAACTTGACATAGGTGCCGTCGGCCCGGCGGGTCTGCTTGCGCACCCGCACCACCACGCCGCGCACCACATCGCCCTGCTTCACATCACCGCCCGGATTCGCCTTCTTCACGCTGGCGATGATGACATCACCGATGCCCGCGTAGCGCCTGTGGGTGCCGCCAAGCACCTTCACGCACATGCACTCCTTGGCACCCGTGTTGTCGGCGACATCGATGTAGGTGTACATCTGGATCATTGTTCGTCACTCCCGGCTCTCGCCGACCCGCCTCACGCGCCCGGAGCCGCCTTCACGGCATTGTCCGAGACACCCTTGGTCACCACCCGGACCAGGCGCCAGTGCTTGGTGCGGCTGATCGGCCTGCTTTCCATGATCTCCACGGTGTCGCCCGAACGACTCTCGTTCTTCTCGTCATGGGCGACACAAACGGTCCGGCGACGGATGATCTTCCCGTATCGGGGATGGCGAACCTGCCGGGGAATTTCCACGCGGCGGGTCTTGCTGGTCTTGTCGCTCGTGACCACCCCGATCAACACCCGGCGGCGACCGCGATCGTCCCCTTCCGCCTGGTTTTCATTCGTCTCGGACATCGAATCACCCCTTTAGGCTAACACCTGGACGGTTATTTCTTCTTGGCAGGCTTGGCGCCCTTGGAACCCTTGGCTCCCGCGCCAGCCTTCTTGACCCCGGCCTTTTTCCGCTCAAGGGCCGCCTGCCTGGCCTTCTCATTCGCCTCGCGAATCTCGCGGTACTGCTTCTCGGCGGCCTTCTGGGCCTCGAGGCGGGCGGCCTTGGCGTCGGCCAACGCCTTGTCCGCGGCTGAATGCCTTTCCTTGACGGCCTTCTCATGGAGGATCGTCTTGAGCCGGGCGATGTTGCGCCGGGTCACGCGAACCTCGCTGATCGCCTCAAGTCGGTCCGTGGCGCGCTGGACCTTGAGTTCCATCAGGAGGCGGGCCTGCTCGACCAACACCGCCTTGCGCTGCTCGTCGCCCATCGAACGGATGGCGTCGGCCTTCAGCTTGCTGCTCATTGAAAATCCCCTCGGAGCGCATCGCGCCCCATTCCGCATCAGCCGACGCTCGGTCGCCTCGCCACGAAGCGGCACTTGAACGGCATCTTGTACGCCACCTTGGCGAAGGCCTCCCTTGCCGCCGCCTCGGGCAATCCGCCCAGTTCGAACAGAACCATGCCGGGCTTGATCACGGCGGCCCAGAACTCGGGTTCGCCCTTGCCCTTGCCCATTCGGGTTTCAAGCGGGATCGCCGTCACGGACTTGTGCGGAAAAACCCGGATGAAAAGCTTGCCTTCGCCGCGGATCGCGTGGGCGACCGTGATGCGCCCGGCTTCAATGGTCTCTGCGGGCATCCATCCGGCTTCCAGAGACTGGAGACCGAATTCCCCGTAGGAGACCGTGTTGCCGCGGCATGCGTTACCTTTTACCCGACCGCGCTGGCTTTTTCGATACTTTACGCGCTTGGGCATTAGGGCCATCGCCAGATTCCTCCGTCAAGTAGTCGCCGTTGTTCACCCACACCTTGATGCCAATGTTCCCCTGGGGCGTTGAGGCCTCGGAGAACCCGTATTCAACCCGGCTGCGAAGCGTCGACAACGGGATGCTGCCGAGCATGCCGCTTTCGCATCGCGCCATTTCAGCGCCGCCCAGGCGGCCCGACATCTGGATGCGCACGCCGCGGGCGCCGCTTTCCATCGCCTGCTCCAGCGCCCTCTTCAGGGTGCGGCGGAAGCTCTGGCGCTTTTCCAGGTTGTCGGCGATCTCGCGTGAAAGGATCTGGGGATCGGTCTGCGGCCGATAAACCTCGATCGTCTTCACCTCGATCTCGCGGTTGAACATGTCCTTGAGCTTCTCGGTGAGCTCGTCGATCTTGGCGCCCTTCTGGCCGATGATGGAACCGACCTTCGCGGCGTGGATGTAGACGATCACCTTCTCGCGGGTCCGCTCGATTCGAACCATCGAGACAAGGGCCGCGCGGTACTCCTTGTTGATGAACGCGCGGATCTTGCGATCCTCAAGAAGAAGCTCCGGGAACTCCTTCTTGACGCTGGCGCTCCACTGGCTTTTCCAGTCGATCATCACGCCGGTTCGGAAGCCTGTCGGACGGACTTTCTGTCCCATCTTGGGTGTTCTCCACGGTTGGCCGGTCAGGCCAGCTCGTCCTCGGTGGCCAAGCCCACATGGATATGGGCGGTTCGTTTCTTGATCGGGTAAGCCGATCCCCGGGCGCGGGGCATGCTGCGCTTGAGGATTGGTCCGCCATCGACCCGTGACTCATTGACGATCATGTCCTCGACATCATCGATCTCCTTGAAGCGCGCGTTGCCGATGGCGCTCTTCAGGACAGCCTCGATGAGGCGGGCGCTGCGGGTGGTCTCGAAGCGGAGGAGCTCGAGAGCCTCGTCGGCGCGTCGCCCCCGGATCAAGTCGGCATACAGCCGAAGCTTCCGGGGCGACATGCGCGCGTAGCGGTGAATCGCCTTGACCTTCATGGAATCAGCTCCCGTTTCCCTGCCCGTTACTTCGCGGCGGCCTTGGCCTTGGCGCCGGCGTGTCCCTTGAATGTCCGGGTCGGCGAAAACTCGCCAAGCTTGTGGCCGACCATGTCTTCCGTCGCGTAGACGCGGATGAACTGCTTGCCGTTGTGGACGAGGAAGGTGACTCCCACGAACTCGGGCACGATCGTGCAGTCGCGAGCCCAGGTCTTGATGGGATCACGGTTGCCCTTGGTCCGGCCCTTCTCGACCTTGGCGTAGAGCCGCTCATCCACATAGGGACCCTTCTTAAGCGATCTTCCCATGACTCGCTAGCGGCGTTAGCCGCCCTCCTCAAACGATCCCCGGTTACTTGGCCGTGTTGCGCGGGCCCGGACGACGGCGACGGATGATCGCCTTGCTGTTCGGCTTCCGCTTCTTCCTGGTCTTGCCACCCTTGGCCAGCACGCCCGTCGGGCTGCAAGGATGACGGCCGCCGGCCGTGCGCCCCTCGCCGCCACCCATCGGGTGGTTGACCGGGTTCATCGACACGCCGCGGTTGTGGGGCTTGCGGCCCATCCATCGCTTGCGACCCGCCTTGCCAAGGCTCACATTCATGTGGTCGGCGTTGCCAAGGACACCGATCGTGGCCCGGCATTCACAGCTCACGCGGCGCATTTCGCCACTCGGCAGCGTGACCTGGGCCCAAGCCCCCTCGCGCGCGGTGAGCACGGCGGAGCACCCGGCGGAACGGGCCATTTGGCCACCGCGGCCGGGCTGGAGTTCGATGTTGTGGACCGACATGCCCAGGGGAATCTTGCGCAAGGGCATGCAGTTGCCGGTCTTCGGCTCGCAGTCCTCGCCGGAACTGACCTTGTCGCCCTTGGCCAGGCCTTGCGGGGCAAGGATGTAGGCCTTGGTGCCGTCGGCATAGGCGATGAGGGCGATGCGCGCGGAACGATTGGGATCGTACTCGACGGCTACCACATCGGCGACTTGCCCGTCCTTGCGGCGCTTGAAGTCGATGAGGCGGTAACGCTGCTTGTGGCCGCCGCCACGGAAACGGGAGGTGATCACTCCCTGGTTGTTGCGTCCACCGCTCTTGGGCAGGGGGCGCAGCAGCGACTTCTCGGGCTTCTTCTTGCGATCGGTGATATCCGCGAAATCGCTGACCGACATCTGCCGTCGGCCCGCGGTCACCGGTTTGAACTGCCTTATACCCATCGAACGGCTCCTTGCCGGCTCGCCCCGGAGATTAGAACAGGTCCAGCGCCGGGCTGTCCGGCTGCAGGGAGATGTAAGCCTTTTTCCAGTGACTCAGCCGCCCCATCCGGAAACGGTAGCCGCGGCCCTTGCCGCGGACATTCAGGGTGCGGACAGTGCTGATCTTGATGTTGAACAGAACCTCGGCGGCCTGCTTGATCTCGGGCTTGGTCGCCAGCGAGTTCACTTCAAAGACATAGGTGCGCGACTCATCGGTCAGGCGGTTGCCCTTCTCCGTCACCAGCGGGCGGATGATCACCTGGTGGGCGTCGAGCTTGGGCCCGAAGTTCCTCACCGGGACGGCTGCCTTGTGAATGCTCATGGTAATCGCTGCTCCCGGTTACGCCATGGCCTTGGTCGAGCGAAGGGCCTCGAGGGCCTCACGCGTCAGGACCAGCCGCTTTTGCCTCATGATGGTCAGCGCGTTGAACTCGTTGACCGGCAGCACGGCGACCCCGGGAATGTTCCGGGCCGAGCGCCAGGTGTTGTCATCGGCCTGGGGAAGTCCCACGAGGCAGGTGAGGCCGTCGATGCGGCGATCGTACTGGCGTTCGCCCACTTGGGTCTTGGTGCCGCGGAGCTTGAGATTGGCGAGCAGCTTGCGGAATGACTTGGTCTTGGCGTCGGGGATGCTGATGGAGTCGACAATGATGGCCTCGTTGTCGGCCAGCTTGCTCAGCACCGCCATGCGCGTGGCGGCGCGAACCGCCTTCTTGGGCATGTGGTATTCGTAGTCGCGCGGCTTGGGACCCTTGGCCGTACCGCCGCCGACCCGCTTGTTCGTGCGCTTGCTGCCGGCGCGCGCCCGGCCGGTGCCCTTCTGGCGGAAGATCTTCTTGGTGCTGCCAGCCACCTCGCCGCGGCGAAGGGTTGAGTGCGTGCCGGCGCGGCGGTTAGCCAATTGCATCAGAACGACATCATGAAGCAGCTGGCGATTGACTTCGCCACCGAAATCGGCGGGATTGACTTCAATCGAGCCGACTTCCTGCCCTTCCATGTTGACAACCTTCAGGCTCAACATCACACACCCCAATCACCGGAGGGCTACCCCACCGGCAACAAAATCACGGGTACCCCAACCCATTGGTTCGCAAGGGGCGCCCGGGATCCTTCCCAAAACCTGTCCCGCCAACACACGGGGCCCGGCATCACCCGGACCCCTTCGAAGAGACCAGCGCGTCAGGCGCCTGCAGTCAGTACGCGGATCTTGATGTCCACGCCTGGGGGAAGGCTGAGACCCTTGTTGAGGGCCTCGACCGTCTTGCCGGTCGGGCGCAGGATGTCGATCAGGCGCTTGTGCGTCCGGATCTCGAACTGCTCCCTGGATTTCCGGTCAATGTGTGGGCTGCGCAGCACCGTATACCGCTCCACGCGCGTCGGCAATGGAATCGGTCCGTGCACCTGAGCTTCGGTTCGCTCGGCTGTTTCGGCAATCTCACGGGCCGTACGATCCAAGACCTCGTGGTCGTAGCCTTCCATCCGAATGCGAATCCGCATGCGCTCATTCATCGCGCTGAGCCCACTCCCATGGTTCTCTTCCTGGTTGTTCCGTAAACCGGGAAGTTCCCAAACTATCGGGCCCCTTGAGGAGTGTCAAGTGACCGGAGAGGCCCGCCGGGTGTGTCCAAGCCCCATTCGGCAGGGGTTGTGTCGCCGGGGAAACCCGCCATTTTTGCAGCTGACACGGTTCGCCATCACGATCATGCCGCCGGGGCCCAGGCCCGGCACCTCTCCAGGGCGTCTTCGAATGCGTTCCCGTCCCAGCGGACCAACTCCCCTTCCAGCGTCGTCATCCGCCTGCCGCATTCGAGGGCCCCGGGCAAATCGCCCGCCGTTTCAAAGCGCGCGGCGGATCTGCCGGCGTGAATCGCCCGAAAACCGGCCGCAAGTGGCAGGTCCAGCGCCTTCGCCGACTCGATCAGCCGCTGGCGATCCCCCGCCGGAACCATCAACCCAAGGCGGTAAAACCCCGACAAATTGCCGGTGGAAACCCGCCAAACCGGTTGACAAGCGCGATTGTTTCGGAACACCCCGTCGAGGCGGCCAAGGCGGTCCGCGGCGGTGCCGAGGGTTTCCTTCCATCCGGCCAATTGGGGTTCCAAAGCCGCCAGCTGCAAATTGCCCGGCACGGCCAGCCTTGTGCCGCGGTGCGACCTCAACTTCACCCGCTGGGCCACCAAGGCATCGTCCGTCAGCACCGCGCCGCCACGGCCGCAACTCACCGGCTTGCCCCCGCCGAAACTCACCACGCCCGCGCGTCCCCGGGTTCCCAGCGGCCGGCCCGCCAGCGTCCCGCCCGGACACTGGCAGCAATCCTCCACCACGGCCGCGCCGGCGCGATCACACAGGGGGATGATGTCATCGAGCGGCGCGATCCCGCCATGAAGGTGGCTCACCACGACGGCGGCGATGGAAAAACGGCCCAGCGCGACCGACAGTGAAGCCGGGTCCATCTGCCCGGTGGCGGGGTCGGCATCCACGAGCACGGGACGGGCGCCCAGGGCATGAACGGTGAGAAAGTTCCCGGGAAAATCGTAGGCCGAAAGGGCCACCATGCCGCCCGGCCCGACTCCCGTGGCGGCAAGGGCATGCTCCAGAGCCAGAGTGCCGCTGCCCGCCAGCACGGCGTGGGCGGCGCCCAAGGTCCGCGCCGTGAACGCCTCGAACGATTCAAGGCGCTCGTGGTCGTATCGGGCCCATGAACCGTCCCGCAGGCAATCGAGCACCGCGCGGGTCACGCGGTCATCCGCCGGACGGTTCGGGGTCATTGCTTGAACTTGGCCCGTCCCTGCATCGGCTCGTCGAACGGCGCCTTGGGAACCAAGATCACGGCCCCGGGGTAACGCGAGGCGGTGGCGTGAAGCATCGAGCCGTCGACCTTGCCAAGCGACAGGACACTGGGTTCGGACTTGCCCTCGGCCGTCCATTCGATCCGCATGCCGTTCTTGGCGGGTTCGATCTCGTGGGACGCATCCGGTCCGCCGGAGAACTTGACGAACTTGTCCACGCGAAGCGACTTGATGCTTTCCAGGAGGGCGTCGACCTTCGCCGCGGCCACGGGGAAATCCTTGGGGGGATCCTTGGCGACCCAGCCTCCATCCTTGCGCTCCACCTCAAGGGTGACCGGAGTGCCGTTGATGCCTTGCCATCCGGTGATCTTGAGGTGGGCCACCTTCCTGGCATCGAGTGCGGCGAATGGAACGCGGTCCTCGAGGGGAGCCTGCAGGGGCGTCAGGGCGGCCTTGTCGGTGGCGAAGACCCGGTCGCTGCCGACAATCCTGGCATACACCTCGCCCTTGTCGGAGATGTCGGCGCCGAACTGCGCCGCGGCCGATTCCTTCTTGCCGTCCTTGCCGGGAAGGGTGATCGTCACCGTCAGGCGAGGCTTGGCAAGCCCGAACGATTCAAGCTGGGCCGCGGCGGGTTGCTCGGCAATCCAGCGGCGCACGGGAAGTCCGGCCAGGGCCGAGGCGAGGTTCCTGGCGGCGTCGGGGCCCACGGGCAACGCCTTGCGGTCCGCCGGCTGGCTGAAAGCCCAGGGCTTGTCCTTGGCCTCGCGGGCCAGTTCCACGGTACCGTCCGCCTGGGCCACGGATACCGTGAGCGCCTCGCCCGCCAGGTCGGTTGTCGAGGCCGCCAAGGGGGGGAGCCGCTTTTCCAGGTAGGACAGCGAGCCTTGTTCCACGAGGTCGAGCAGGCCCTTGCCGGCCTTCACCAGGGCGGTGTCGTCGCCCCAGTCACGCCGCGCCGCGACTTCCTCGCCCAGCCGCTTGCCAAACACGACCACGGCGTCGGGCTTGGCCTCGCGGATCCTGGGCTTGCCCGCCGGGGCGTCCTTCTTCTCGTCGGGCTTGGAGGCGTCCGCCAATATCCCGGCAAGCCTGAAGGTGACCAGAACCTGCCTGTCGGCGGGCTTGTCGAGGTCGAGTTCCTTTTCCCGGGCCTTGGGATCGCCTTCCACGAACGAGACGCGCTCCTTGCGGAACGCCTCCACCAAGCCGGCGACCGCGGTGGCGTCGGCCGCGAGCGGTTCCTTGGCGCCGGCTTTCCAAAGCTGCCATGTGCCCGCCGACGGCCTGAGAAGCTCGAAAGCCCCCAGGCCGTTCCTGATCTCGATGACATCGGGTTCGGCGGAGAGGCGCGTGAGCGCCCTGTCCCTGAGCATGTCGGGGGTTTCCACGAGCTTCAGCAGCGCCTCGACCGGCTTGGCGGGCACGCGCGCCACGCTGCCCGACCCCTCGAGCATGGCGGGATATCCGCTGAAGGGCGCCCCGGAGGGAGGCGTGCCCTGGGGCTTGACCTCCTCCTTCTTGTCGAGGCCCACCAGCAGCGTCACGGTCTTCACCTTGGCCTCGGAGGTTCCCCCCTCCACCTTCACCGTCTCGGCGCGGTCGACCTTGAGCCGCAGCACCCGACCCTTGGCCGGATCAAGGCCGTACGCCGCGGCATCCTTCACACCGTCGGCGACAAAGTCGTTGCGTTCGCCGGCCCTCTCGCCGGCCTGCTCCACGCGCAGGGCGACGATTTCCCGCAGGATCGATCCCACATCCGCCGATCCGCCCGGGGTGGACTGGGCTGAGGGATCCCCGGAGTCGGCGGGGCCCAGGTCGGGGGCGACATAACGCCAGCGGCCATCCTTCTTGCGCAGCGACACGGGCCCCTTCTTGCCCTCGGCCACCTCGAGGAAATCGATGTCCGCCTCGGTGGAGGCCACAAGGGAGCGGTCGCGCAGCGCCGAGAGGGGCTTGAAGATGTCGGCGATGTCGCGGCGGGCCACGATGACTGGCTTGCCCGGGCGGTCGGAAGACTCGACCGCCGTCTGCTGGGTGGTGGCTCCCGGGATGGTGCGCCCCACCTTGAGGGTGCGGTCGGCACCGGCGGCGTCGGTGAGCGTGATCGTCGCGACGGGCTTGTCGAGGCCGAGGGTGGAAGGCGAACCGGTCACCTCGCGGTCGTCCTCGCGGCGGGCCTCCACGATGGCCCGCACCATGGCGCCGATCGAGAAGTTGTCGCCGGCGGCGGCCATCGGCGCCCCGATCCGCCAGGAACCGCCCTTGCCGTCGCGGGCGAATTCGATGGTTTCCGACGCCGGTTCGGTTCGCTCGATCCGCACGCGAACGACGAAGTCGGCGGGATTGGCGTCAAGGGCCGCCGAGGCGTGCCAGGCGGGGAAGACATGCCGGCCCTGCTCGGGATTGGCCGGCCCCCAGAAGACGGCGAGCGCCACCAGCATCAGCATCGCCAGGAAAACGCCGCCAAGGATGTAAGTCGTGCGCGGATTCATTGGATGTGCCTCGTTCTTGGTCGCGTTTTTCAGCGCCTGCGGATCAGCCAGACTCCCGCCCCCATGCCCGCGATGGCGAGCACCGCGAGCGCCGGAGGCAGGAACCGTAGCCGGCTGAAACCGGCCGCGCGCTGGTCAAGTTCCAGCTTGTAGGTCTTGCGTTCGGTCTTCACCATGTCCGACGGCTTGGCGCCCAGGTTCGAGCGCTCGCGCAGCCAGTTGACGCTGGTGGAGGCGAGGTCGATGGAATTACCGGATACGCCGCGCCTGCCGAGGAAGTCATCCGAGAAGCCGCGGGCGTTGCCCAAAACCACCAACCGGGGTGAGCCGCCATCGCTCACCGACACGCCGACGGTAAGCTCGTCGGTCGGCGGGGCGGGATTCTTGCCGCTTTCCCAGCCGGCGGACCTCACCAGCGCCTCGAACGACTGCGACAGGTCGGAGACCGGCCGGGGATCGTAGCGGGGGAAGGCGATCAGGAACGAGTCGGCGGAGAGGGGCGAGGGGGCGGCGGCGTCCGCCGGGCCCGCCGTGACGGGATTGACCACGCGAGCCTCGGGAAACTCGAACGGAAGCAACCCGCCGCCGCGCCGCATCGGCTTCGTGAGCGAACTGCTCACCCTGGGATTGGCGACGGCGATGGTGGTTGAATGCGGTGGAAGTTCGCCATTGACAACCACCTGGTCGGCGACATCCACCTTGAACTTGCGCAGCAGGCCCTTGAGGCGGGGCAGCGGCGTGAAGCCGATGGCGCCTCCGGTGCGTTCGCGCTCGGGGCCCAGCAGCACCAGCAGCTTGCCCTTCTTGCCGGATGAGCCGCCCTGCAAAAACTTCTCGAGCGCGTCGACGGCCTGCTGGGATGGGTCGTTCTTGGGCCCGGCCATGACAATGATGTCGGCGTCCGCCGGGATCGCCTGGAACTTGCCGGCGAGGTTCAGGGTTTCCACTTTGTAGCTGTCCTTTTCCAGCGCCTGGATCACCTGGCCCATGGCGGCGGAGCGGTCGGCTCCATCCCCCTTGCCCATTTCGCCGTTGCCCGATGTTAGGTACACCGAGGCCTTGGTCTTGTTTTCCGACAGGTAAACCAGCGCGTTGAGCAGCTTGCCCTCGCCCAGGTACTGGAGCGTGGCGCCGCCGGAGGGGTCTCCCGGTGGCCCGGAGCGCTGCTGCGAGACCAGGTCGGACGACTTGATGAACTCGTGGTTGGTGCCCATGACCACCAACAGGCCCAGTTCCTCGGGAAACTGGTATTTCTTGCGCAGGTCCTCAAGCTCGCGGAGGCCCGATTCGCTGGGAATCTCAAGCACCTGCCATGTCACGAGCGAGGGCTGGATGCGCCGGCAGTTCTCCACGAGGGTGGCGGTTTCGGCGCGGGCGAACTGGCTTGAGCCGCTGAACGGGCTGTGGAAGTAGTAGAGGTTCACCGGCTCGCGCAGGTTGGAGATGAAGTCGCGGGTGCTGGGCGCCAGCGTGTAAAGCGATGCCTGGGTGTAGTCGAAGGTTTGGTTGAACACATCAAACCGGCCCAGGCGCAGGTTGCTGAGCACATTGAGGAAGGCCAGGATCCCGACGAGGAACAGGCCCGCCACGAGGGTGTTGGCCCCGTACAGCAGCCTCCTGACGGAGGGACTGGCGCGCTCGCCGCCCCTCCCCAGGATGGAGGCTCCCAGCAGGCACCCGATGCCAAGCACCAGCAGCGCTCCCGTCATCACCAGCGGGAACGGGCGGGCCCGCCACTGGACGACTCCGCCGGAAATCACCTCGTAAAAATCCCTTTTGACAAAGGGGATGATGAGGCCGGCGGAAAAGAGCGCCAGGCCGGTGATCGCCAGCGTCAGCAGCGGAATCACACGGTCGCGGGCCTTGGCCTCCTCGGCTTTCCAGTCGCTCATGTCGCGCTCACCTCCGAACGGCACGCCGGCGTTTCAACCGGCCGGGCGTTCATTTCCATTTGCGTGATTCCAGCACCTTGACGGAACAGAACAGGCAGAACACCGTCAGCGACACCGAGAAAACCCACTGCCTGGGGATCAGCTTGCCTTCCAGCGCGCTTTCCCAGCCGGTGAGGAACGAGATGTGCCCCAGCACGGTTCCCCATCCCGAGGTTTCCATCAGCCTGAACTGCATGATGTAAGGCACGAGAAGCCCGATCATGCCCACGAGCGTCAGGGCGCCGGCGATCAGCTGGTTTCCCGAAAGCGCGCTGAACAGCAGGCCCATGGCCACGAACCCGGCGCCGCTGGCGGCGAGCGCCACGCCGAAGCTCAACAGCGGCCGGAAGTCGAAGCCCGGTTGGGCCCCCACCGGCAGCGCCAGCAGGTACAGCATGAACGGCAGCCACAGGCACAGGAACATGATGAACGCCGCGATGAACTTCCCGAGCACGATGGAAGCCTCGTCCACCGGGGCGGTGAGCAGCACCTCGAGCGTGCCGGCGCGCTTCTCCTCGCTGAGGAGGCGCATCGTGATCAAAGGAACGGAGAACAGCAGGCAGAGGATCAGGAACAGTTCGACCACATAGTAGTTGAGGATCGGCTCGAGCACCCTGCCCTCGGCGAGGTTGCCGAGGAAGTTCTGGTAGCTGAACCAGGTGGCCAGGGCGAATGAAACCAGCACGAAATAGGCGATGGGCGAGTAGAAGAAGCCCTGGAGTTCACGGCGCGCCACCACGAGCGTGGGCCTGTCGGAAACGGTGGCGTAGGCCGCGGCGGCCACCAGCAGCGACACCGCGACGATCAGGTAGCCGGCCGGCACGAAGTAGGCCGTTCCCTGCGCCTGCCAGACGCCCGATTCATGAAGCACCGAGCGGACCAGGGCCAAAAGGGCCACGCCCAGGCCGGCCAGGGTGGCCATCCACCCGGCTCGGAACGACAGTTCCGATTCCCAGCCGAGGAAGCCGAGCACCCCGATGAAATAGGCCGCGCCGAGGATGGAAAGGGCCAGCGGCAGCCCGATCGACTCGAAGTCGCCCCGCTCGCCCAGGATGAACTGCCAGGCCAGGCCGCCGGCAAGCAGCAGCGAACCGGCCGCCAGCAGGCCCCGGGGCACCAAGCCCAGCACCGATTGGCCCGGGGTTCCGCCCCGCGCCACGCTCAACAGCAACGGCAGGGCCGAAAGCGCGATGACCATCCCCAGGGCCCGGGCCGCCACGCTCCAGTCGCCCAGGAACAGCACCCCGGTTCCCGCCACCGCCCCGGTCACGCCACCAGAGAAATAGGCCAGCTTCAGCGCGGCCTCGTCCTCCATGAACGCATGGACGATCAACCCCGTCAGCCCCGCGAACAGGCACAACAGGCCGATGCCCGGCCCGATGGCGAACGCCCGGTCCTGCAGGCCGAACCCCACGGCGACGAAACCGATGATGAGCGCCATGAGCCCGGCGATTCCCACCATCCGCGGCGCCGCCAGTTCGTCGTCCACGATCTGGGAAGGGCCGGGGCCCTCGGGCGCCCCCGTTGGCCCCGCTGCCTGGGGCAGGATGTCTGTCGGATCGGACATGAAAGCTCTCCGGATCGGACTCGCGGCAAATGTTGGCCCCGGGGGGCCGGTTCAGGCGGATGGGGCGGCGGCCAGCGACGCCACATCCCGGTTGTTGATCTCGTTCCAGCGGTCGTTCAGCGAGGGCCTGTGGAACTCGATGTGCCTCAGTCCCACGCCCGCGCCGGTGATCTGCCGCACCAGGTCTTCCCTCGGGTCGAGCGAACCGGGCAGCCTCAGTTCACCCTGCAACCAGCCGTCGGGAAGAGGGTTGTACCGCACCGAGCGGGCCGATTCGCCCAGCGAGCAGTTCCGCAGCGCGCCATCGACCGCTTCCCGGCCGCCACGGACCTCGAAGCGCAGGGTGCGCTCGCGGTCGGCCTCCTCCCGCAGTTCCTCGATGCGCTTGTCGAGCGCCAGATGCCCCCGCCTGAGGATCACGATCCGGTTCACCAGCGACTCCACCTCGCCCAGCAGGTGGGAGCTGAAGACGATGGTGTGCTCGCGGCCCAGGTCGCGCAAAAGGGCCAGCGCCTCCTGTTTTTGGCCGGGATCGAGGCCGTCGGTGGGCTCATCAAGGATCAGAAGCGCCGGTTCCGCCAAAAGGGCGTCGGCCAGGCCCACCCGCTGCCGGAACCCCTTCGACAGGGTGCCGCACTGCCGGCGGCGCACCTCGCCGAGGCGGCACCGGCCCAACACATGCTCGATGCGCGGGCGCACCTTGCAACGGCTCAGGCCCTTCAACTGGGCCCGGTAGCGCAGGTATTCCTCCACCCGCATCTCGGGATACAGAGGGATGCTCTCGGGCAGATAACCAATCCGGCGCCGCACATCCTGCGACTGGGTGAGCACATCGAAACCATCCACCGTCATCCGTCCGCTGGTGGCGGGAAGGTAGGTGGTGAGCATCCGCATGAGCGTGCTCTTGCCCGCGCCGTTGTTGCCAAGGAGGCCCACAATCTCGTTGCGGCCGATCTTCAGCGAAACATCGCTGACGGCCAAAACGGGCCCGAAGTACTTGGAAAGATGCTCGATTTCAACCATCATGGCCAAGTGATCCATTAGGCAGTCGGCGTTCGGGAAACCGACAACAGTTTCTCAAGTTGCTCATTTTATCTGCTAGGAGCCGATGTGGCGCATTTCAAGCCCACCGGCGACTCCCGCGTCGCCGCGCCCGGGCCGGGGATTGACCGTGGTGGCACCCCATCCCTAATCATGACATGGTCGAAGCTCCAACACACCACCCCGAAAGAGGTTGCCATGTCATCGCTCGTCACCAAGCCCGCGCCCGTGTTCAACGCCGCCGCGGTCATCGGTTCGGAAATCACCTCCGTGAATCTTGCCGACTACCTCGGAAAATATGTCGTGCTGTACTTCTACCCGCTCGACTTCACCTTCGTCTGCCCCACCGAAATCATCGCCTTCGACCAGAAGCTCGATGAATTCAGGAAGCGCAACACCGAGGTGATCGGCGTGTCGATCGACAGCCAGTTCACCCACCTGGCCTGGAACCAGACCCCGCGAACCCACGGCGGCCTGGGCGGCGTGCGCTACCCCCTCGTGGCCGACCTCACCAAGAAAATCGCCAAGGACTACGGCGTGCTCCTGCCGGATGACAGCGTCGCCCTCCGCGGCCTGTTCCTGATCGACAAGGCCGGCGTGGTGCGCCACATGCTCATCAACGACCTGCCCCTGGGCCGCAGCGTGGACGAGGCCCTGCGCATGGTCGACGCCCTGCAGCAGTTCGAGACCGTCGGCGAGGTCTGCCCCGCCAACTGGAAGAAGGGCGAAGCCACGATGAAGGCCGATCCCAAGGGTTCCCAGGAATATTTCAAGAAGGCCAACGCGTGATCCACGGGGATCGCGACCACGGCCACGACCACCACGATCCGGTCCACTGCCAGGGCGCCCGGTTCGTCGCGATTGTGGGCAAGCGCGAGGACACCGGCGCCCCGCTCGACCCGTCGGGCGCCATCGCCGCAGGCTGCCTCGTCATCGGCAAGGGCGGGCATGTCGACCTTGGCGAACCCGCCGACAACGAACCGCTCGACGCCAAGGCCTGGAACCTCGCCGAAATCGCCTGCCGCGAGGCGAACACCGTGTTCGCCCTCGGCGTGCTGTCCCGCGAGCTGGAAGCCCTGGTCGACCTTGCCGACTGGCAGGGGGCGGTGATTCACCGGGCCGCCGACGCGGCCATCGACTTCTCGAATCCTCCGGGAACCTCCCCATGACCGCCAGCATCATCGACGGCAAGGCGATCGCGCAGGCCATCCGCGACGAGATCGCCGGGGGCGCGGCGAGGCTGAAAGCCGCCAGTGGCGTTGTTCCCGGCCTCGCGGCGGTGCTGGTGGGCGACAATCCGGCCAGCCATGTCTATGTGCGCAACAAGAGGCAGGCGTGCGACAAGGCCGGCATGGCCAGTTGGCTGCACCAGATGCCCGGCGACATCGCCCAGGCCGAGTTGGTGGCGCTGGTGCGGAAACTCAACGCCGACCCGCTTGTCCACGGCATATTGGTGCAGTTGCCCCTGCCCGGGCACCTCGATGCCGCGGCGGTGCTCGACGCGATCGACCCGGCCAAGGATGTCGACGGCCTGCACCCCGACAACCTCGGCCTCCTGGCCGATGGCCGGCCCCGCTACCTCCCGTGCACGCCCCAAGGGGTGTGGGAACTGGGCCGGCGCTCGGGCATCGACTGGTCGGGCAAGCGCGTCGCCATCCTCGGCCGCAGCAGCATCGTGGGCAAGAGCCTGGCGCTGGTGCTGCTGCAGAAGGGCGTCGACGCCACCGTCACCATTTGCCATAGCAAGTCGAAAAATATCCCCGGAATCTTGCGGCAGGCGGAGATCGTGGTGGCGGCCCTCGGCCAGCCCCGCTGGGTGACCGCCGACATGATCCACCCCGGCGCGGTGGTGATCGATGTGGGCATCCACCGCCTGCCCGACGGCTCGCTGTGCGGCGATGTGGCCTACGACGAGGTGGCGAAGGTGGCGGGCGCCATCACCCCGGTTCCCGGCGGCGTCGGCCCCATGACGATTGCCATGCTGCTGGCCAACACGCTCCGCTCTGCCGGCGGCGCGCCGTAATCCGCCAGGCAACAAACCCGTCCCAGTACAGTGAACGCGAGAGGAACCCCGAACGCAGGCGCGTCGCGCCGGAGTAATCGCGCCGACTTCGGATTCAGACCCGCTCACTCCGCCTTCGGCTGCGCTGGGGGCTCCTAAGCATCGTCAGCCTTTGTGTGGCCTTCATATTGAGATCCATTCATCGTTTAGGAGCCCCCAGCGAAGTGAGGGGCGAGTCGATCAAGGAACAACACCAGGAGCCCTAGCGGAAACAAAAGAGCCCCCAGCGGAGCCGAAGGCGGAGTGAGTGGGGTGCCTTAAAACTCACCCATTCGCTTCGGTGCTTCGCACCTCCGCTGGGGGCTCGTAAAAATTCGTTTTTTGCACCATGTCCCTGAATGCTCCGTCATTGCGTGCCCTGGTCGGTGCGGGTAACTTTTGAGAATGGACTGGTCTTTATTCGCTTTCCCGGTTCGGGATCACGCCCATGATGCCTGACGACGACATTCACGAAACCACGCCGCCGACCCCGGCCAGCGACCCGCCAGGTTCCAATACCCTTGAACAGCCTGAAGGCCCCGCTGTTCCCATGGCCACAGTCCCCGGCTACCGGCTCAAGCCGGAGATCGCCCGCGGCGGCATGGGCGTCGTCTACGCCGCCGAGTGCCTCACCTTTGGCCGGGAAGTGGCCATCAAGGTGATGAAGTCCGGCATGTCGGCGGCCTCGTTCAACCGCGAGGCGCGCATCACCGCCCGTCTGCCGCACCCCGGCATTCCGCCGGTGCACGCGCTGGGCACCTTGCCCACCGGCCTGCCCTACCTGGTGATGAAGCTGATCCGGGGCGAAACCCTCGACCAGATTCTCAAAAAGCGCACGGACCTTGAGACCGGCCGCGGCCGGCTGATCGCGGCGTTTGAGTCCATTTGCCAGGCGGTGGGGTACGCGCACGCTCAGGGCATCATTCACCGCGACCTGAAACCCTCGAATGTGATGGTGGGTGCCTTTGGCGAAGTGCAGGTGATGGACTGGGGGTTGGCCAAGGAGATCGCCGGCGGCGAGGAGATCACCGGGGAGATCAAGGCGACAGAGGCGGGCCTGACCGTGGCCGGGCAGGTGAAGGGCACGCCGGCGTACATGGCGCCCGAGCAGGCCCGGGGCGAGGAGGTGAATGCCCGGGCCGATGTGTTTGCGCTGGGAGGCATCCTGGCTTCCCTATTGACGGGGCATGCGCCGTTTGGCGGCACCAGCGTGATGCAGACCATCACCCGCGCGGCACAGTGCGACCTTGGCGAAACGCTTGAAAGGCTCGATGCCTGCGGAGCGGACCGGGAACTGGTGACCCTGTGCCGGCGCTGCCTGATGGCGACGCCGGACGACCGGCCCGCCGATGGCGCCGAACTGGCCAAGGCGGTGGCTGATTACCGGGCGGAGGTGGAGCAACGGCTCAAGGAAGCGGAAATGGCGCGGGTGCGCGCCGAGGAGGAGCGCAAAAGGCGGCAGACGCAGCGGATGCTGGCGGGCGTGGTGGTGCTGCTGCTGATCGCCGGGGTGGGGGGCGCCGGGTTCGCGGCGCTGTGGCGGGTATCGGAAGGCAACCGGGCCGAAGCGGAAATCCAGCGGGAAAACGCCGATGCGGCGAAAGAGCGTGTAGCCGTATTTGAATACGGCAATGCAATGAGGGTGGCCCATCAGGAATGGCGCGAGGACAACCTTGTTGCCATGGGAGCGTTGCTCGACGGTGCCGACCCCAAACTGCGTGGTTGGGAATGGCGATACCTGAACCGCCTTCGTGACCCGTCTCTGCTTTCCCTCAAGGGGCACACAAGTAATGTCAATACTGCCCATTTCAGCCCCGACGGAAACCGCATCGTCACCGCAAGCCAAGACCAAACCGCCAAGGTGTGGGACGCCAAAACGGGTGCCGAACTCCTTTCAATCAAGGGGCACACAGGATGGGTGGAGTCCGCCCAGTTCAGCCCCGACGGAAACCGCATTGTCACAGCAAGCGATGATAAAACCGCCAAGGTGTGGGACGCCAAAACGGGTGCCGAACTCCTTTCCCTCAAGGGGCACACAGATGATGTGCGTTCCGCCCAATTCAACCCCGACGGAAACCGCATCGTCACCGCAAGCGAAGACGATACCGCCAAGGTGTGGGATGCCAAAACCGGTGCCGAACTGCTTTCCCTCAAGGGGCACACAGATGATGTGCGTTCCGCCCAATTCAACCCCGACGGAAACCGCATCGTCACCGCAAGCGAAGACGATACCGCCAAGGTGTGGGATGCCAAAACCGGTGCCGAACTGCTTTCCCTCAAGGGGCACACAAGTGATGTCAATTCTGCCCAGTTCAGCCCCGATGGACGCCGCATCGTCACCGCAAGCCAAGACAAAACCGCCAAGGTGTGGGACGCCAAAACGGGTGCCGAACTGCTTTCCCTCAAGGGGCACACAAGTTCTGTAAATTCCGCCCAGTTCAGCCCCGACGGAAACCGCATTATCACCGCAAGCTGGGACAAAACCGCCAATGTGTGGGATGCCAAAACCGGAGCGGAACTCCTTTCCCTCAAGGGGCATACAAGGGAGTTGCGTTCCACCCAGTTCAGCCCCGACGGAAACCGCATCGTCACCGCAAGCAGTGACAAAACCGCCAAGGTGTGGGACGCCAAAACCAGCGCCGAAATACTTCCCCTCAAGGGGAACGTAATTTTTGTAAAGTCCACCCTGTTCAGCCCCGCCGGAAATCGCATCCTCACCATAGGCTCTGACAATACCACCAAGGTGTGTGACGCCAAAACCGGGGCGGAATTGCTTTCCCTCAAGGGCCACACAAATTGGGTGCTTTCCGCCCAGTTCAGCCCTGATAGAAACCGCATCGTCACCGGAAGCGATGACAAAACCGCCAAGGTGTGGGATGCCAAAAACGGCAAGGAACTGCTTTCCCTCAAGGGGCACACAAGTTCTGTAAATTCCGCCCAGTTCAGCCCCGACGGAAACCGCATTATCACCGCAAGCTGGGACAAAACCGCCAATGTGTGGGATGCCAAAACCGGAGCGGAACTCCTTTCCCTCAAGGGGCATACAGATGAGGTAATATCAGCCCAATTCAGCCCCGATGGAAACCGCATCGTCACCGCAAGCTGGGACAACACCGCCAAGGTGTGGGACGCCAAAAACGGTAAGGAACTGCTTTCCCTCAAGGGGCACGCAGATGATGTCAATTCCGCTCAGTTCAGCCCCGACGGAAAGCGTATCGTCACCGCGAGCAATGACGAGACCGCCAAGGTGTGGGATGCCAAAACGGGTGCCGAACTGCTTTCCCTCAAGGGGCACACAAATGATGTGAATTCCGCCCAGTTCAGCCCCGACGGAAACCGCATCGTCACCGTCACCGCAGGGGACAGCACCGCCTTGGTGTGGGACGCGCGACCGTATGCCGAATCGTTCGCCGAGCGCGAGGCTGCGGAAGCGGAGAGTCAACGGAAGGATTGACGCCGCGGCACTTTGATCGATGGCCTGTCGGCCTGATCACTTTGACATTTCTCACCCGCATTCATGGTTTTTGTTGAATTTGCGCCAATTTTCAATCCCCCGCATTTTCCTTCGAGCGATGGAATCCGAATCATCGGTTCCTAGAACATCATGGGAGGGCACTTGTGATGGCGCGGCCCGAGAAGTTCACTTTCTTCTGGCAGGACCACTTCAGCCAGTGGGCCCACAGCCCGTTTCTGGTGGCCGGCATCCCCTTCTCCCACGCCGAGCAGTTCATGATGCACGCCAAGGCCGTGCTGTTCGGCGACGCCGACTCGGCCGCGAAAATCCTCAAGTCTCCCGACCCCGCCGAAATGAAAAAGCTGGGCCGCGGCATCTCCGGCTTCGACCCGGGCCGGTGGGAGATGTTCCGCGAGGGGATCGTGCTCACCGGCAGCTTCGCCAAATACACGCAGAATCCACCGCTTCTTGAGGCGCTCCTGGCCACGCGCGGCACCATTCTCGTCGAGGCGTCGCCTTACGACACGGTGTGGGGCATCGGCCTGGCCGGGGACGATCCCAGGGCCCTCGACCGCGCCCAGTGGCGGGGCCTGAACCTGCTGGGCCGCATCCTCACCCGCGTCCGCGAGGCGCTGGCATTCGAGTCGGCGGGGAACGCACCCCCATGAGCCGCGCCGCCATCGCCGGGGACATCGCCGGTTCGCGATTCGAATGGTCGGTGTGGGAAGGCGCCACGGTGGCGTCGGCCTCCTGCGCCGGGTTCGAGCCCGAAGCGCCCACCCGGGCGGCCCTGGGCGAACGCGCCGCGTCGTTCGACCTCTTCCACGCCGACGCCCACCCCACCGACGATTCGGTGCTGATGCTGGCCGTGATGGACTGGCTCTTGGAGGGTGGCGACCCGCGGACCCACCTTCGCCGGCAATTCCGCTCGGCGCCGCGGCCCGAACTGTTCGGCAAATTCTTCCGGGCCTGGGCCGAGGCCGACACCGACTCGCCCTGCGGCAGCGTCGGCAACGGCGCGGCCATGCGGATGGCACCGGTGGCCTATGCCGCCGGATCGGCCGACGAGGCCTTGGCCCTGGCGCGCGAGAACGCGCTGGCCACCCACGCCACCGCCGAGGGAATCGCCGGGGCGCAGGCCATGGCCCTGGGGGTGTTCCGGGCCCTGGAGGGCGAGGCGCCGGATGCCATCGGGGGAGAGATTTCGGCCCGCTTCGGCTACGACCTCGACCGCCCGCTCGACGCGTGGCGGCCCGGCTACCGCTTCACCAGCGCCTGCCCGCTCACCGTGCCCGTCGCCTTCAGGGCGTTCATGGAGTCGTCAAGCCACGAGCGGGCCGTGCGCGCGGCGGTTTCGATTGGAGGCGACACCGACACGATCGCGTGCATGGCCGGGGCCCTCGCCGGGGCGCGCTGGGGCTTTTCCGCCGGGGCGGGCGCGCAAGTGGCCGCCAAGCTGGGACATGGCCTCATGCGAACCGTGGACGAATTCGAGAGGCGGCATCCGCGCCGCCTTCCCGCGGGAAACGGGTGAGGGCATGTGGACGCGCCTGCGGAATTCAAGACAATCAGGCCGGCGGACCGGGGGGCCCGCGAGCGCGTCCCTTGCGTTACCTGGAGGAAACCATGAACATCAGCATCAAGGCGGCGGGCGCCGCGGCGGGGGTCTCCCGCGACCTTCTCGTCTTCTCGGGCGGCGAGGTGCAGGTGCGCCTGCTCGATTTGCCCGCGCAGGCCGACTCCGCCACCGTCACCCAGCACATTTACGACAGCAACCAGTTCATCGAACTGCTGCTGGTGACCAACGCGCTGCGGGAACGGTACGGGGCCGATTTCCCGGTCGACCTCGTTTGCCCCTACCTGCCCTACGCCCGGCAGGACAGGGTCTGCTACCCAGGCGAGGCATTCAGCCTGAAGGTCGCCTGCTCGCTCATCAACGCGCAGAATTACCGCACGGTGACGGTGTTCGATGTCCACAGCAAGGTGGCGCCGGGCCTGCTGGAGCGCTGCGTGAACATGGCTCCCGCCCAGCTTCTCGCGGGGTATTTCGCCGGGCTGGAGGAACGCGACCTGCGGGACGGAACCGGCCTGCGGCGCGAAACAGGCATCGTCTCGCCCGACAAGGGCGCCGTGGCGCGCGCCTCGGAGGTGTCGAGGCGATACGACCTCGAGCTGATCATGGCGGAGAAGGTGCGCGACCCCAACGACGGGAAGATCGTTTCCACGCGGGTGAATTGCCGGCACCTGGCCAGCCGCAACCTGCTCATCATCGACGACATCTGCGATGGCGGCAGGACCTTCATCGAGCTGGCGCGCGAACTCAGGAACATCACCAACGGCCGGATCGGCCTCTATGTCACCCACGGCATCTTCTCGAAGGGCTTCGGGGTGTTCCGCGGCCTGATCGACGAGATCCTCACGGTGAACCTGTTCCCCGCGGCGGCGGAGGCGCTCAAGTCGGCCTCGCCGGAGGATCCCTCAGTCACCGTGCTCACCCCGACCTGACCCGCCGTCCCCACGGAGCCTTGCCATGCGCGTTTATCCGGCCCACGCCACCGACTTCTACAAGACCGGGCACATCCGGCAGTATCCCGCCGGCACGAGCTTCGTGTACAGCAACCTCACCTGCCGCAGCGACAGGCTGGCGAGGCTGCTGCCCGACTTCGACCACAAGGTGGTGAGCTTCGGCATCCAGGGGGTGTGCAAGTGGCTCTTGCGCGACACCTGGAACCGCGAGTTCTTCCAGCGGCCCAAGGCCGAGGTGATGGAGCGCTACTCACGGCGCATGGACTCGTCGCTGGGCAAGGGCGCCGTCGATGTGGGCCACATCGCGGCGCTGCACGACCTGGGCTACCTGCCCATTTTGGTGAAGGCGCTGCCGGAGGGCAGCCGCGTCAACATCCGGGTGCCGCTGTTCACGATCCAGAACACCATACCGGAGTTCTATTGGCTGTCGAATTACCTCGAGACCCAGCTTTCGGCGGAGTTGTGGAAACCGTCCACCACGGCGACGGTGGCCTACGAGTACAGGCGGTTGCTGGAGCGCCACGCCCATGAGACGGGCGCCCCGCCGGAATTCGTCGACTGGCAGGGCCACGATTTTTCTCCCCGGGGAATGTCGGGCATCCACGACTCGGCGCAGTCGGGCGCCGGGCACCTCTTGTCGTTCCTGGGCACCGACAGCATCCACTCCATCGACTACCTCGAAGACTATTACGGCGCCGCGGGAACCTTCGTGGGCGGGTCGGTCCCGGCCACCGAGCACAGCGTCATGTGCATGGGCGGCATGGACGACGAGTTCGAGACCTTCCGCCGGCTCATCGAGGATGTCTATCCGTCGGGCATCGTGTCGATCGTCAGCGACACCTGGGACTTCTGGGGAGTGGTCGGCCACGAGGGTTTCGCCGAGCGCCTCAAGGACAAGATCCTCGCGCGCCGGCCCGACGCCATGGGCATGGCCAAGACCGTCTTCCGCCCAGACTCGGGCGACCCGGTGCGCATCATCTGCGGCTACCATTACGCCGATGTGCCGTCGCTCGACGCCGGCGCCATCGCCTCGGCCCGGCAGGCCGGCCACGACGCCGTCAGGCACCAGGGCCGCTACTACGCCATCGACGGAAACGACCCCGTTTTGCTCACCGAGAACGAGGCCAAGGGGTCGCTCGAGTGCCTGCATGACATCTTCGGCGGCACCGTCACCCCCAAGGGCTACAAGGTGCTGCACGAGCGCGTGGGCCTCATCTACGGCGACTCGATCACCCTGGAGCGGGCCCAGGCGATCCTCGCCGGCCTGAAGGCCAAGGGGTTCGCCTCGTGCAACATGGTGTTCGGCATCGGGAGCTTCACCTACCAGTACTGCACCCGCGACACCTTCGGCAGCGCCGTGAAGGCCACCTACGGGGTGGTCGAGGGAGTGGGGCGGCCGCTGTTCAAGGATCCCAAGACCGACGGCGGCACCAAGAAGTCGGCCAAGGGACTCTTGCGCGTGGAAAAGGAGGGCGACGACTTCGTCCTCCATGAAATGCAGACTCCCGAGCAGGAGAAAACCGGGGCCCTTCGGCCAGTCTTCCGCGACGGGAAGATCGAGAACGAGGAAACCCTCGCGACGATCCGCCGCAGGCTTCGCGGCGAGGCTGTCTGAGGAAGCCCGGGGCGGGCCAAGCCCCCTTGATGCCTCCACGCGGGCCGATCAACCCGTGATGATGATGCGACCGGGCGCGGCTCTAAATAAAGTAGATTGTCAAAAATCATTTTGCCAAACGGTCATTACAAGGAGCAATGATTAGTAAGAATATATCCAAATAAAAATGTTTACTAAAATATTAAATTTCATTATATCTAATTAAAGATAAATAACAATGTCTATTAAATTATTATTTAACGGATTGGAATTCCTGTACACGCTTCCTAAATGCGGATGGGTTCGAAATAAATGAAAATGTCTGTTTATCACCCATTGCGGAAACAATAACTGTCCCAAAATCAAAACACATCCCAATTATATCCTGAATTACCGATAACGAGGCAATCTTATTGTGAAGAACTTCCAAAGTTCGGACAGATACAAATCCACATTTCATAATAACCCGCTTATTTGTCACAGCATATTCATTAAAAAAGTACTGAAAACTCCTAGATACAAGAGAGCACAATGAAATTACTGCTACAGGTATTGAAACGAATGCATAGCAAGTCAATTCTGCCGGCCCAAATTTAAACATTAATACTAATCCACATAATGTTGTAAAAAACAGAAAAAACATTGGTAAAACAAAAATAAACCAATGTGTGTCTGCGTAATATAATACAATTTCATCTTTTTGCAAATTAGAATTTGCATATCCGGCTCGAAATGGAGCGTCACAAAGATCAATTTGAGTTAAATTAGGATTATCTATATCATTTATAATGTTTTTGCTAGTTATATTTTCTTGCTGCCTATTTGCAGAGTCATTTTTTTCGTGAATCGTTGGTTTATTTGAAGAATCCAAATGATTTCCACTTGGTTTTCCAAAAAGCCCTTTAACTTTCTTTGCTTGAATCCATTCACCATTCTTATCCAATCTAACAAACATTTCCGGACGGAGTTTTCCTACTGCAGCAAGACTTGCCAAGCTTGCGTCATTGATCGGCCCGTACAGCTTTTCATCTAATTGGACATACCAATTATTTGCCATAATGTTTCTCTTGATTAACAATAAAGTTTGCCGAACACCTAAAATGCAATAAATTAAAGTGTATTTAACCAGCATCGTTTCAGCAAGGTAATCTACTTAGTATCCTTCCTAATGCTTCTTATTATGTTGTTTGATTTTCTTTTAATTATCCGTCATAAACGCTTGAATTTCGCCAACTTGACCTTTCAGACCGCCACAAGGGAGCCGCCGGCGTGCGCCGAGCGGACCAGCGCGTCGAGCACCTGCTGCGTCTTGAGGGCGATGTCGCCCCAGAACGGATCCGGCTTGCCGGAGATCGCCAGCTTGGAGAAATTGCGGATCATGTTCGTCTCCTGGCTGTCGGGAGCGCCGTCGGGCTGCTCGGGCGCGGCATGGCGGCGCGGATGCGAACGCATCCGGAACGAGCAGCCGCTGATGTCGAAGTGCGCGTTGTTGACCTCGAACGCCGACTCGCACCCCTGGTAGGGGAGCACGAAGTCGGGAATGTGGAGCCAGCCCTTGTCGCCGCTGATGTGGGCCCACTGCTGGTGCTGGGTGCGGAACGAGTTAAAGAACGAGGCGGTGACCCCGCCGGGGAAGAACAGCTCGGCGGAAAACTCCACCGGCACCAGCTTGCCGGGCTGGCCCTGGCCGATGAGCAGTCGTCCCGCCACCTGTTCGGGCATCTGGTAGCGCATGATGAACAGGGTGAGCCGGGTGTTGTACCAGCCGAGGTCTCCCAGGCAGCCGAGGGGCTCAAGCGCGTGGTCGGCGCGGATGTTGCCGGTGAAGAACTCGGGCGGGGCGGCGAAGCTGAACTGGCTGGTGATGCGGCGGATGGCGCCGACCGAGCGGCCGTCGTCGAGCGCCTGGCGCACCAGGGGCAACCGGGCGCTGTGCATGAACATGACGCCGTCCATGAACTGCACGCCCGCCTTGGCGCACGCGGCCACCATGGAGCCGACCTCGGCGAGGTTCGAGCCGCAAGGCTTCTCGCACAGCACATGCTTGCCCGCCGCGGCGGCCTTGAGCACCCACTCGCCGCGGATGCCGGTGGGCAGCGGAATGTACACGGCGTCGACATCGTCGCGGCGCAGGAGGTCGTCGTAGGCGACGGCGGCGACGGGGCCGCCGGGAGGCACCTCGGCGGAGCAGGAATCGATGAAAGCCCCGGCCCTTGCCGCGTCCCGGCTGGCCACGGCGGTGACCCGGGCGTTGCCCGACAGGCGGATCGCCTTCCAGTTCTTGCGCGCGATGGTGGCGGCGCCGAGGATCCCGAAGCGGCAGATGGTCATTGCGGATGCTCCTTTGCCAATGGGATCAGGCTATCGGGCCGGCGCCCGAGCGCACACCACCGGTTTTCCCTTGCCGGCGGGCCGGCCATGCCTTGCAATGGATTCACACGCTCAGGTTCGCCCTCCCGAGGAGACCTCCGCATGACCTTGCTGCTGCTGATCGCATCGTTGGCCAACGGCGCCGACGCCCCCTCGCCCGCCCCCAACAAGGCCGAGGAGAAGGCCGCCGCGTCGTTCGACCCGGCCCGCGCCGCGGTGTTCCTCGACCAGATCAACCTCGCGTGGACTCGGCAGCGCAAGTGCGGCACCTGCCACACGAACTACCCGTATGTGGTGGCCCGTCCGCTGGTTTCCAAGCCGGGGGCGGAACACGCCGAGGTGCTCGGCTTCTTCCAGGACAGGGCCCGCAACTGGGACAAGAACGCGCCCCGCTGGCCCGCCGAGGTCGTGGCCACGGCGCAAGCCCTGGCGCTGCACGACCGGCTGACGGGCGCCAAGGCCGCCAGCGAACCGGCGAGGATGGCCTTGGAGCGGACATGGAAGCTGCAGCGCGCCGACGGCGCGTGGGACTGGCTCAAGTGCGATTGGCCGCCCTCCAAAAGCGACGACGGCTACGGCGCCGTGGCGGCCCTGCTGGCGGCGACCGCCGCGCCCGGCTACCTGGAAGGCAACAGCGAGGGCGTGGCGAGGGTGGAAAGGATCGTGGGCTACCTCAAGGCCGTGAAGGACCTGCCTCTGCACCACAGGCTGCACCAGGCCTGGGCCGCCACCTACGACGCCCGCGCCATGGGGGCCTACGACCGCGACAACGCCCTGGACGCCCTGCTGAAGCTCCAGCGCGCCGACGGAGGTTGGAACCTCGCCTCGCTGGGCAAGTGGAAGCGCAAGGACGGCACCATGAACGACGCCGAGGCGGCGGCTTCCGACGGCTATGCGACCGGATTGGCGGTGCTGGTGTTGAGCCGGTGCCGGGGCGCCTCCGCCGCCACTCGCAAGGGAGTGGAATGGCTGCGGAAGGAGCAGAAGGATTCGGGCCGCTGGTTCACGAGGTCGCTCAACAACGACAAGGCGCACTTCATCACGCACGCGGGCACGGCGTACGCGGTGCTGGGCCTCCACGCGGCGGGCGCGCTTCCCGCGGCGGACTCGGTGAAGCCATGATCAGCCTCGCCGCCGCCCTGTTGGCATTGGGAGCCGACGCGCCGGCGCTGGGCCGGTCGGGCGCGGCGGGGGTTGAGGCGCGCCCCAAGGCGTCGCAGGCGGAGGCCAGGCCGTCCCCGGCGCCGGGTTCCGCGGCCCGGCCGCGGGCCCTTTCAGGCCCGCCCCTGCTGCCCATCTCGGGGCTGGCCGAGGCGAGGATCACACCCAACCTGTGCCTGTACCGGTATCCCGTGGTCACCAGCGTTCCGCTGTGCCAGGAGCACATCGACCAGGGCCTCGGATATTTTTACTCGTATGTGTGGATCGAGGCCGTCCGCTCGTTCGAGACGGCCACGAGGCTCGACCCGGGATGCGCGATGGCCTGGTGGTGCCTGGGGAGGGCGCTGGAAAAGCACGGGCCGCTGGCGGCGCAGGCCTCGAAGGTGTTCAAGCAGGCCGGGGCGCTACGCCCGGCCGCCGATGCCCGCGAGCAGGGCCTGATCAAGGCGGCGCTGCTGGAGCGCGGGCTTGAGCCGGGCGCCGGGGACGCCGAGGCCCGCAAGAAGGCCGCCATCAGGGCCCTCGACGAGTTGATCGCCCAGTTCCCCGACGACGAGGAGGCGCTCTATTCCCGCGCCCAGCTTGGCGGCGGCGCGGGCGGTTTCGGCGGCGCCGTGGGCGGCGTGCCGTTTTACCACTCCCTGCTGCGGGTCAACCCGCTGCACCCCGGCGCCAACCACGAACTCGTCCACTTCTATGAGTCGTTCCGCCGGCCCGCGCTGGGCTGGGACCATGCCGAAAGGTACATCAAGTCGTCGCCGGGCCTTCCCCACGCCTTCCACATGCAGGCGCACCTGGCCACGCGCCTGGGCCGCTGGGACCGCACCACCGACCTGTCGTGGCAGGCCATCGAACTGCAGCAGGCCTACCACAAGTCGATGAACCTCAAGCCCGCCGACGACCACCAGTACGCCCACCACATGGAGATCCTGATGGTGTCGCTGATCCACCAGGGGCGGTTCGCCGAGGCGAGGCAAAGGCTCGCCGAGGAGCGCCGCGACGGACTCAGGCACCATTCATCCTGGATCCGTCTGGCCATCGGCACGGATGATGCCGCCCTGGCCTCCGAGGCCATCGAAAAACTGCAGAAGAACGACCGGCCGCAGGCGGCCTTCGCCGCGGGAATGTGGTGCTGGCGGCAGGGCGACACCTCGGGCATGCGGGCCCACGCCGATGTGCTGAGGCAGGCCAGGCAGGCGGGCAAGAACGACAAGCCCAACGAGTTGAGGATGTTTGAGCTCATGGGCCTTTTGGCCTGCGAGGAAGGCGACGCCAAAACGGGACTCGACCTGCTCAAGCGCTGCGTCGACCGCACCAAGGACGACCACCAGGCCCACGCCTGGGGCAACGGTGCCCACCACATGGAATCGTGGGGCCTGGGCGCCCTGCGGGTGGGCGACCGCGCCGCGGCGCGCGAGGCGTTCCTCGAGGCCTTGGCGCACGACCCGGCGAGCGCGACCGCCGCGCTGGGCCTGCAGGCCCTGTGCGAGATGGAGAACCAGGCTTCCCAGGCGGCCCGCTACAAGGCGCTGGCGGCCAAGGCCTGGGCCAAGGCCGACGCGGCGGATTTCAAGCGGCTCGAAGCTTGGGTGAGAAGCAAGGCGGCGGGGCGGCCCGGCGCCCTGGCGAACGCGCGGTAACGAGCAATCGGTTCGTCACTTCACCCAGAAATCGACCACGATCACCTTCTCGCAGCGATCCTTCACGACCTTCACGAAGTCCTGGTGCGCCGGGTGAACGATGTAGGCGTCGCGGTCCTTCTCCGTGGCGAACGACACCACGAACGCGTGCGTGAACCCCTCGCTCTTGCCCTCGGGGCTGACATTGGTGCCGGCCTCGAAGCCGACGATGCCCGGGATCTTGCCCGGCAGCGCCTTGAACGCGGCGGAGACCTCGTCGATTTGCGCCGGGGTGGTGGTGTCCTTGAACTTGTAGAGCACGATGTGGCGGAGCACGGGAGTTGTCCTCGGGGCGGGTTCGGCGGCCACGCACGCGGCGGTGAGCACCATGGAAAGAAGCGGAAACGGCATGAAAGGAGACCTCGTGGAGCCGGTATGGAGGCGATCAGGCGCCGGCGGGCCGCCGGGTGTGCCAGCCGGTGGCCTTCTCGTGCATGCGGGCGGCGCGCAGCAGCGTCTCCTCGGCCATGGCCGGGGCCTGGAGCTGCAGGCCGACCGGCAGGCCCGAGGCGGTGAAGCCGCACGGGATGCTGATGCCCGCGATACCCGCGAGGTTGCATGAGATCGTGTAGATGTCGCTCAGGTACATCGAGAGCGGGTCGCTCGACTTCTCGCCCAGCTTGAACGCCGCGGTGGGGGAGGTGGGGCCGGCGAGGACATCGCACTGGGCGAAGACCTTGTTGAAATCCTCGAGGATGAGCCTGCGCGCCTTGAGGGCCTTGGTGTAGTAGGCGTCGATGTAGCCGCTGGAAAGGGCATAGGTGCCAAGCATGATGCGGCGCTTGACCTCGGCGCCGAACGCCTCGCCCCGGCTCTTGCAGTACAGGTCGATGAGGTTGGTCTTTTCGGCGGTGCGGTGGCCATAGTGCACGCCGTCGTAGCGGGCGAGGTTGCTCGAGGCCTCGGCGGTGGCCACGAGGTAATAGGTGGCCACGGCGTGGGGGCTCGTGGGCAAACCGACCTCGACGATGCTCGCGCCCAGCGACTTGTACGCGTCGAGCGCGCCGCGCACCGCCTTCTCCACCTCGGGGTCGAGGCCCGGGCCGAAGAACTCGCGCGCCACGCCCACGCGCAGGCCGGCGAGCGGCTGGTCGAGCGTGGAGAGGTAATCGGGAACCGGCAGGTCCACCGAGGTGCTGTCGCGGCG
>Ga0194130_10000853_pt1 | contig 53762 bp, 49 predicted proteins | sample TA2KigsurfametaG_FD_160084 | JGI IMG/M metagenome (GOLD analysis project Ga0194130, IMG submission 160084) | Freshwater microbial communities from Lake Tanganyika, Tanzania - TA2015050 Kigoma 12 surface | ecosystem: Environmental > Aquatic > Freshwater > Lake | place: Tanzania: Lake Tanganyika...
TCTTGCAGTAACTCTTTTCCAGATAGGTCTCGAAGCTCTGGCCGGTGTCGTAGCGGTAGAGACCCTGCTTCACCTCGCCATCCGCCAGGTCCATGATCACCCGGGAGAGAAGTTTCACCACCTCCAGATCATTGAGGTTCGCCAGGTGCCAGCTGGCCTGTGCAAACAGGAAATCCCCAGCCAGCACAGCAACGCGGTGATTGAAACGGCTGTGAACGGTGTCGACGCCGCGACGGGTGTCAGCCCCGTCGACCACATCGTCGTGCACCAGGGAGGCCGTGTGGATCATCTCGGTGATCTCGGCCAGGCGGCGATGGCGCGGACCAAGATCGGCCTGGGAGTTGATCGCCCGCGACAAGAGCAGAACGATCCCCGGGCGAAGACGCTTGCCTCCAGCGGCGAACAGGTGCTCTGCTGCTGCCTGGAGAATCGGGTGACCCGCACCGATCAGGCTGCGGAGATCAGCCAGGAGCGCATCGAGATCACGCTCCACCGGCTGAAGCAGCTCTGCAACCGTTGCCACGACACCTCCCCTGTGGCCAGATCCTAGAAGGCACAACCGGCCGACCGCAGGTCGACCTGCTGCACGGCCGGTCGGCGACCCAGCCAGCGCAGGGCCCCGTCGGCGAAGCTGGTGGCGCAACCCGTGACGCACAGGCGCGCCTCCGGCAGCAGGGGATCCCCGGCGTGCCCCACCTGCTCCCCTTCCGGCAGGTCACCGAGGTTGGCGAGCAGAGGGCCCAACCGCTCCACCGCCGCCTCGGCCGGGTCGACGAGGCGGGTGCGGGGCGGCAACAACTCCTGCAGCAGCGGCCGGAGCAGCGGGTAGTGCGTGCAGCCCATCACCACGGTGTCAGCAGCGGCCTCCAGCAGGGGGGCGACGTACTCCTGGGCGGCCCGCCGCAGCTCAGCGCTCTGAAGATCACCCGCTTCGATCAGGGGCACGAAGGCGGGACAGGCCACCTCCGTGACGGCAGCCGCCGGGCGAACCGCGTGGATCGCCCGGCGGTAGGCCCCACTGGCCGCGGTGGCGGGCGTGGCCAGCACACCGACATGGTCACTGTCGATCACGCCCGCCACGCTGTCGATCAGGCCCACCACGGGCACGCCCGCTTCAGCCACCGCCACATCCAGGGCCAGGGCGTTGGAGGTGTTGCAGGCCATCACCAGCACCTCCACGCCCTGCTGGCGCAGCCAGCGCACCACCTCGGCAGCGATGGCACGGATGTCACTGACACTGCGGGTGCCGTAGGGCACCCGGGCCGTATCGCCGAGGTAGAGGCAGGGGGAGTGGGGGTAGTGACGCTGCACCTGGCGCAACACCGTGAGGCCCCCGAGCCCGCTGTCGAACAGGCCCACGAGCCGGCTCATGAGCGGCCTCCGAGGTAGTCGAGGATGCCGGCGGCCAGGGCCAGGGCCATGCGCCGGCGGAAGTCGGGGTTAGCCAGACGCGGGCCATCGATCGCGCCAGTGACGAAGCCCATCTCCACCAGGGCGGCGGGCATCACGGTGCGGCGAATCACGAAGAAGCGGCCGGCCTTTACGCCGCGATTGGGGGAGCCGCCAGAGATCGCCATCATCCGGCCCTGCAGGGCCGAGGCCAGGGCAGCCGAGCCGCCGGCCCCCCCCGGGAAATAGAAGGTCTCCACCCCGTTCACATCCGGCCGGGCCATGCTCAGGGCATTGGCGTGGATGCTCACGAAGGCGTTGGCACCGGCGCGATTGGCCACGGCCACCCGGGGGGGCAGGTCAACGTCCACCTCGCTGGTCCGGGGCATCACCACCTGCACCCCCCGGGCCTGGAGCAGCCGGGCCACCTGCAGCCCCACATCCAGCACCACATCGGTCTCCCGCAGGCCACCGATGCCGATGGCACCCGGATCGGGGCCGCCATGGCCCGGGTCGATCACCACCAGATAGCGCCCCCGGGGCACCACCGGCAAGCCATCGGCCGAGAGCGGTGTGCCCGAGGTGGGAAAGGGGGTCACCGGGGTCCAGGCGACCGCCGAACTCCCCTCGAGATCACCCTCACCGAGGGCGACCAGGGGACGATCCAGACCGGGCAGCTGCATGCGCCAGCGGTCTCGAGCGGTGCCCACCAGGCGCAGATCCCTTGGGTTCAGGCGGGTGCCTGGGGCGAACTCCAGCACGAGCCGGGTGGTGGCGGCATCGGGCCGCCCGATTCGCACTTCCCGGATGGCACCGCTGCCCCGGATGGTGCGGGTGCGGCCAGGTGCACCGGGCAGATCGATCCACACCCGGGGGCCGCGCCCCGGAGAGCCGGCCTCATAGAAGGCCTGGAGGGGCACATCCGGGCTGGTGCGCAGTTCCAGGTCGCCCTGGCGGGTGAGGCGCCAGGCCGCCAGGCTCGAGGCCCACAGGGGCAGATCCGCCAGGAGCAGGGCCAGAAGCAGCAGCCCCTGGAACCAACGTCGGCCAGGCCGCATGCTGCTCAGCCTCCGGTGAACAGAACCGGGCGCCGGTGGCGCAGGCTGGGCATCTGGGCCCGCACCCGCTGGCCGTGGCCGGGGTCGATCGGGGCCACCGCCAGCCCGGGGGCCACGCCCGCATCGGCCAGCACGGTGCCCCAGGGATCGATCACAAGGGCATGGCCATGGGTCTGGCGCCGGTCGTGGTTGAGGCCGGTCTGGGCAGGAGCCACCACATAGGCGGTGTTTTCGATGGCCCGGGCCTGCAACAGCACCTGCCAGTGGTCCTTGCCGGTAAAGGCGGTGAAGGCGGCCGGCACCATCAGCACATCCGCGCCCTGCTGGGCCAGATGGCGGTAGAGCTCCGGGAAGCGCACGTCGTAGCAGATCGACAGTCCGATCCGCCCCAGGCCGGGCACGTTCACCACCGGCGGCAGGGCATCACCGGGGCGCACCGTGGCCGACTCCCGGTAGCTGATGCCGTCAGGGAGATCAACGTCGAACAGGTGAATCTTGTCGTAGCGAGCCAGCAGTTCTCCCTCCTGACCCACCAGCTCGGCGCGGTTGTAGGTGAGCCCATCGCCGGCGGGAACCGGAAAGCCACCCCCCAGCAGGGTCACCTGGTAGCGACGGGCCATCGTCACCAGAAAGCGGCTGCAGCGCTCGGCCAGCTCCGGAGCCAGGTTGAGGCGGAGGCTGTCGTCGCCCATGAAGGCGAAGTTTTCCGGCAGACCCACCAGCTCGGCTCCCCGCCGGGCCGCCAGCTCGATCTGCTCTTCAGCGGCCGCAAGATTGGCGTCGGGATCCGGCGTGCTGGTGAGTTGCACCGCTGCCGCCAGAAAGCTGCTCACCCAGTCCCTCAGAAGGTCGGCCGAACTGTAGGGGACATGGCCGATCCGGCCGGGGAGGTCAAGCCGGCTCTCAGCTGGCGCGCAGCACCCCCGGCTCCCGCTGCTGCGGCACGATGTTGAGGCAATCAACGGCGCTGCAACAGGCAAAGTCGGCGTCGTGGTTCCCCAGGCCCATCAGCCGCTGGCCATGGCTGGCAGCCCGCAGGCAGGTCTCGGGCTCCCGGTGCCACTGGCTCCAGAGGGCCAGGGCCGCCAGCATCTCGTCATTGGCGAAGGTGACGCCCCGGTGGGGAGCGACCGCCAACTCGGTGGCGGCCGAGGCCACGGCCCCGGCCGCCAGGCTGTCCTCGAGGGAGTAGGCCCCCTCCCAACCGCTGCCGACGATCCACACCCGCTCACAATCCAGATCCACAAGCCGGCGAGCGACGGCGGTGCGGTTCGGCAGGCAGGCGGTGAACAGGAGGGGCACCTGGCGCACGGCTGCCAGGGAGCGGGTGCCGTTGGTGGTGCTCATGAAGATGCGCTTGCCCCCCACCAGTTCCGGCGTCACCGCCAGGGGGGAGTTGCCCAGGTCGTAGCCCTCCACCCGCTGGCCCCCGCGCTCGCCGGCCCGCAGGCGGCGCTCCGGCGGCCAGCTGCCTGCCGCTGTCTCCAGTGCCTCGAGATCGGCAAAGGCCTGGATGGCCTCAGCTCCGTTCTCCAGGGCCCAGGCAATGGTGGTGGTGGCGCGCAGCACATCGATCACCACGGCGGCGTCCGGTCCGCCCTCCGCGACAGGACGCACCGGCGGCACGGCTTCAGAGGTGTGGAAGTAGGAGAGATGCAAGGCGCCGGCGCGGCAGGGTGGCAGCGTAATCAGGGACTGCGGCTCGCCGGGCCGGCGCCGCCCCTCCACCGGCCCGGGGACTGCGCCACAGTGACGGGCCGAGCGCTCCCCTGCCAGCCCCCATGCCCGCAGCCCAGGCCGAGCCCGCCCTCTCCCCCCGCAGCCGCCGTGACCTGCGCGGGTTTCTGGAGCTGTTGGAGGCCCGCGGCCAGCTACGCCGCATCACCGCCCCGGTCGACCCGGATCTCGAGCTGGCTGCGATCGCCGATCGGGTGCTGGCCGCCGGCGGGCCGGCCCTGCTGTTTGAGAACGTGATCGGCTCGTCGATGCCGGTGGCGATCAACCTGATGGGCACCCAGGAGCGGGTGCTCTGGAGCATGGGTATGGAGCGGCCCGAGGAGCTGGAGCGCCTGGGGGAGCGGCTGGCCCTGCTCCAGCAGCCGCGACCGCCCAAGGGGGCCAAGGAGGCGGTGCGCTTCGGCTCGGTGCTCTTCGATGTGCTCAGGGCCAGGCCCGATCTCGATCTCACCCCCCCCTGCCGCCAGCAGGTGTTCAAGGGGGATGCGGTGAACCTCGATGCCCTGCCCCTGCTGCGCCCCTGGCCCGGCGATGGGGGGCGGATCATCACCCTGGGGCTGGTGATCACCAAGGATCCCGAGACGGGCACGCCGAACGTGGGCGTGTACCGCCTGCAGCAGCAGTCGATCAACACGATGACCGTGCACTGGCTGAGCGTGCGCGGCGGCGCCCGCCACCTGCGCAAGGCGGCGGCCATGGGCAAGAAGCTGGAGATCGCCATCGCCATCGGCGTGCACCCCCTGCTGGTGATGGCAGCGGCCACACCGATCCCGGTGCAGCTGAGCGAGTGGCTGTTCGCCGGCCTCTATGCCGGAGAAGGCGTGCGCCTGGCCAAGTGCAAGACCGTGAACCTGGAGGTGCCCAGCCACAGCGAGGTGGTGCTGGAGGGCACGATCACCCCCGGTGAGCAGCTGGCCGATGGTCCCTTCGGCGACCACATGGGCTTCTACGGCGGCGTCGAGGATTCACCCCTGGTGCGCATCCAGTGCGTCACCCAGCGGCGCGACCCGATCTACTTCACCACCTTCAGCGGCAGGCCGCCAAAGGAAGACGCGATGCTGGCGATCGCCCTGAACCGCATCTACACGCCGATCCTGCGGCAGCAAATCCCGGAGATCGTCGATTTCTTCCTGCCCATGGAGGGCCTCAGCTACAAGCTGGCGGTGATCGCCATCGACAAGGCCTACCCCGGCCAGGCCAAGCGGGCGGCGATGGCCTTCTGGAGCGCCCTGCCCCAGTTCACCTACACCAAATTCGTGGTGGTGGTCGACAAGAGCATCAACATCCGCGACCCCCGCCAGGTGATCTGGGCGATCAGCGCCCAGGTGGATCCCCAGCGCGATCTGTTCGTGCTGGAGGACACCCCCTTCGACACCCTGGATTTCGCCAGCGAGCGGCTGGGGCTGGGGGGCCGGCTGGCGATCGACGCCACCACCAAGGTCGGGCCGGAGAAACGCCACCCCTGGGGAGAGGCCCTGCACAGGCCCGCGGAACTGGAGGCCCGTGTCAGTGGGCGCTGGGCGGAACTGGGGCTGGCCGACATCGGCGGCAGCGAACCGGATCCCGCCCTGTTCGGCTACACCCTCGAGCACGTGCTCGAACGGCTGGCGGGGCGGGCCGCGACGGCGGGATAGGCGACCCATGCTGTCCCGTCAAGCCAGCCACGCCCTCAAGGCCCTGCTGGAGCTGGCCCATCGGCCACTGCAGTGGCAGTCCACCCATGAGCTGGCAACGGCCCAGCAGTTGCCGGAGCCGATGCTGGAGCAACTGCTGCTGCGGCTGCGGCGGGCCGGGCTGCTCACGGCCCGCCGCGGACGGCTCGGGGGCTTCAGGCTCGCAAGGCCGGCGGCGGAGATCAGCGTGGCAGCGGTGCTGGCCGGGCTGGGAGACAACCTCTCGAGCGTGGACCCAGCGTCCCCTCCGGATTCCCCAGCCGATCGGGTGACCGCGGCCCTGGCCTGGCGGCTCGAGCGGGTGCGCCGAAAGGCTCTTGAGGAGCTCAGCCTCGAAGACCTGCTGTTCGACCTGCGCAGCGCCGAAGCCAGCACCAATGACCACACCGGCCTCCTGCTGGGCTGACGGGGATGCTCAGGTGCACCCCTCCACGGACACCCGGTAGCTGAAGCCAGTGGAACCGGGCATGGTCGTGGCTCCCACCCGCACGTTCACCTGGTTGGTGCGCTTGCCGGGCACCGCGGGGAACGGGCCGAACACGTGGGTCTGATTCGGCTCAAGGGTGCGGTTCTCATTCACCAGACGAATGTCGGTGTTGTCGGTGAACCGGAGGAATACCGCGATGGGGAATACGGCTCGCTCAGTTGAAGCGGACTGCAGAGTGATGCGGTAGCGGCTGAAGTTGCGATCAACGGCGAAATCGGTGTTCCAGTTGTTGCGGCGCACCAGACCATCCGGGCTGATGCGTTTCTGAACCACCGGCTCGCCACCCCCCCCCGATCGGCATCAGGAACTGGCAGGAGGCCAGGGCAGGGCCGGCCTGCAGGACGAGAACGGCTGCAGCCACCAGAGGGGCGGTCCAACGACCCGAAATCCCCTGAGGCGTGACGGTGGAGCGCAGACGAGCGCACAGCTTGATCAATGGGTCCTGCCTGGGGGGCCGGGTGGCGCCGGCATGGTACGGACAGAAACGGCCTGGAGCCAGCGGGTCGCACCTGCTCCTGCCGGCCGACAGGGGGGAGTGGAGGGGATCGGCGAGGACGACGGGGACTCGATGTCCGGCCGCGGGGCCGCAGGATGGCTCTGGTTCATGCAGAACCCGCACCCCGGGGATCCGGAGGCACCTAGCCCTGACGCCTGACCCGCCCATGACCGACCAGCCGCGCGCCCCCCAGCCCCTGCTTGAGCTCCTCGCCACGATCCCGGCCATGGCCCGGGGCCGGCGGCGGCTGGTGGTGGTGATGGGTCAGCTGGGCGATTTCGACAGCCTGGAATACGCTCAGGCCCTGGCGGCCGCCCTGCCGCAGCTGGCGGCTGCGGGGATGGTGCCGCAGGCGATCGCGATCGGCAACGAGACCGGCGCGGAGCGGTTCTGCGCCTACACCGGGTTGCCGCGCACGGCTCTGCGGGTGGAGGCGGAGCCGAGCCTGCATCGGGCCCTCGGGCTCTATCCCGGCCTGCAGACCCCCCTTGGCCCCTGGCCAGCCCTGCTGTTGATGTGCGCCGGCATCGGCTCTCCCGGCACCCTCGCGGAGGTGCTGCGGGGGTACACCGGCGACCGCCAGGCCCCAGCCAGGCTTGAAATTCCCCTGTTCAACCTGGTGGGGCAGGGCCACCAGCGCCCCTTTGAACTGGCCACGGTGCGGCTGCGCAACATGGTGGAAGTGCTGGGCCGCTGGCGGACTTACGTGCCCAGCGACGACCACCTCACCCAGCGCGGCGGCACCTTCCTGCTCGATGCCGATGACACCCTGCTCTACAGCCACCGTGAGGTCGGCATCCTGGGCTTCTCGGCCACCATGGGCCAGCCGCTGGCTTTCCTGGGCCCCTGGCTGGAGCGCAGCCACGACAGCACGGGCCAACCGCTTCCGCTCAGGGATTGAGCGGCTCCTCGTGCCAGTGGCCAGCGGCGCGCCAGCGGCGGCGACGGTGCGGCTGACCGCCCAGCTCCAGCAGCTCCACCTGGTCGAGGGCGATGCGCAGCAACAGGAACCCCGCAGGCTGGGGTGTCTCCTCCGGCAGGGCTGCTGGGAACGGACCTGAGGGATCGAGCGGGAGCCCGGGGGGCGGCCAGCCCCACAGGGCGCGGGCCTCCGGGGTGAGGGCATGCCAGTGGCGCTGGCGCTCGGCCTGCTCCTGCTCCGCCGGCAGAGCCAGCACGGCTCCCCGCAGGCGGAACTGACAACGGGCGCGCGGCAGCAGCCAGCAGAGCTCGACCTCCGGCCGCTCGCGCAGTTCACCTGCCTTGGCGCTGCGGCCATCGGTGAGCAGGTCGAGGGCCGCAGCGCCGCCCCAGCCGCGGAACACCAGGGTGCGCACCCGCGGCGTGCCGTCGGCCGCCACGGTGGCCAGCTGCAGCCAACGGGCCAGGGGCGAGCGACCCTCCCGCTGGCGGGCAGCCCGCAGCAGGGGCCGCCAGGGCGGCAGGGAATCGGCGGGAGCCATCGACCGACAGGAGGAAGGGGGATCATGGCGCCATGACCCCAGCCATCGCTCTCACCATCGGCGGCAGCGATTCCGGCGGCGGCGCCGGCATCCAGGCCGACCTCAAGACCTTCCTGGCCCTGCAGGTGCACGGCTGCTCGGCGATCAGCTGCGTGACCGCCCAGAACACAACCGGCGTCAGCCGCGTCGACCCCCTCCCACCCGAGGCGCTCAGCGCCCAGATCACGGCGGTGCTCAGCGACCTGCCGGTGGCGGCCCTCAAGACCGGCATGCTGCTCAACACCGGCCTGATTGAGGCGGCGGCCGCCGCCCTCACGCCGCTGGCGATTCCGCGGCTGATCGATCCGGTGATGGTGTCGCGGGCGGGGGCGGTGCTGCTGGAGCCCAGGGCCGTCGACGCCTACCGGCTGCTCCTGCCCCTGGCCGAGCTGCTCACGCCGAACCTGCATGAGGCCCAGCTGCTCAGCGGCGTGACGATCGATGCTGCCAGCGGAGTAGAGCGGGCGGTGCAACAGGCCGCCGAGCGCCTGCTGGAGCGGGGCCCGGCGGCGGTGCTGATCAAGGGCGGCGGCCGCAGCGAGCTGCGCGGCCGCGACTACCTGCTGCAGCGTGATGGTGGCGGCCGCTGGCTCAGCCATGCGGCGATCGCCACGCCCCACACCCACGGCAGTGGCTGCACCCTCGGCGCCGCCATCACCGCCCACCGGGCCCATGGCCTGCCACTGACGGATGCCGTGGGCGCGGCCAAGCGCTACGTGGAGGGGGGGCTGCGCTGCTCCCTGGCGATCGGCAGGGGCCAGGGCCCGCTCTGCCACTGGCACGGCGTGGGCCAGCCCGCCAGCTGACGTGCGCAGGCCCGATGCATCGATGAGCTATCCATCGGCCAGCGGATCGGGTCCATCGGCCAGCAGATCATCCAGCGCGACAACCGCATAGCCGCGCCGCTGGAGATCGGGCACCACCGCTTCCAGGGTGGCGAGGGTGGCCGCAATCGTGTCGGGCCGGTCGTGCAGGACCAGGATCGCTCCAGGGTGCACGTTGGCGCCGACAAACCAGCGTTGAAAAGCCAGGGGCGGGTGAAACGTGTCCCAGGGAAAGACAGACCCAAGCACAGTGCGGTGGCCCCGGGCCTGCACCCAGCGCAGCATGGGGAGATGCACCCAACCGCCACCGGGTCGCAGCCAGCGCAGGGGCAACGGCCTGGGCGCGGCGGCATGGCACAGGCGCTCCTCCGTGCTGTCCAGCTGCTGCAGAAACGCCCGCCGATCCAGGCAAGCGGAGATCTGATCGCGCTGCAGGTGGTTGCCGAGCGCATGGCCGTCCGCCAGGGCCCTCGCCACAAACTGGGGGGCCCCGTGATCCAGGTGCTCGCCGATCACAAAGAAGGTCGCCGGCACCCGCAGGCGCCTGAGCAGATCCAGCAGCTCCAGACTGGTGGGCTGGCCAGGAGTCACTGCCCAGCTCGGACCGTCATCGATGGTGATCGCCACCCTCCGGCTCCGGCCTCGGGCACAGAACAGCACCTCCGGCAGCAACGGCTGGAGCACCCACCGGATCAGCCATGCCGGTCGCAGCACCAGCACGGCCAGGCAGGTCGCTGATCCCAGCAGCGCCAGCCCGATCCAGAGAGCCCTGCCCATGGAGATCAGCCCCCGCCCCCATCCCGCTCGCAGGCATAGGTCTCCACCTTGCCCCGGCGTTGCTTGAAGGTGGGGTGTTCGGGGTCCACCGGATTCCACCACCAACGGCCATCGGTGTAGCTCGGGGCGCCGGCATTGTTCGTCCGCGGCAACTGCAGGGTCCAGTCCTGCCAGCGAAGGACCACGTAGGCCCCGGGGGGCGTGCCTGCGGCCGTGTTGGGAATGCCAGGGGCATCCACGGCCCCGGCGAACACCTCCGCCACCAGCGGAGTGCCTTCGCAGAGATAACGATCGCGCTGCAACGCCGCGGGGCCCGAGGCCCAGGCAGGGGGCACTCCGCAGAAGAGGGGTGCCAGGAGTCCCAGGGAAAGCAGCAGCGGCAACAAGCAGGTCATCGGCAGCAGCGGCGAGCACGCTCCATAGGATCGCCGCACCAGCGCCCTGCCTGCCCGTGGCCGAGTCCAACGCCGCCAGCTCCCCAGCCGCCGGTTCCACCCCCCTGCAGCTCCACGGCGGTGGCAGCCTGCGCGGCCGTGTGCGCGTGCCGGGCGACAAATCCATTTCGCACCGGGCCCTGCTGTTCGGAGCCATCGCCGAAGGCACCACCCGCATCGAGGGCCTGCTGCCAGCGGAAGACCCACTCAGTACCGCCGCCTGCCTGCGAGCCATGGGCGTGGAGGTGTCCGCGATCCGCGCCGGCGAGGCGGTGAGCGTGCAGGGGGTGGGGTTGGACGGCTTTCAGGAACCGGGCGATGTGCTCGATTGCGGCAACTCCGGCACCACCATGCGGCTGATGCTCGGGCTGCTGGCCGGCCGGGTGGGGCGCCACTTCGTGCTCACCGGGGACAGCTCCCTGCGGGGCCGGCCGATGCGGCGGGTGGGAGCCCCCCTGGCCAAGATGAGCGCCGTGATCAACGGGCGCAAGGACGGCAACTTCGCACCGCTGGCGGTGCTGGGCCAGCCCCTCCGGGGCAACAGGATCCATACGCCGGTGGCGTCGGCCCAGGTGAAGAGCGCCATCCTGCTGGCGGCCCTCACCGCCAAGGGCCCCACCACGGTGATCGAGCCGGTGCAGAGCCGCGACCACAGTGAACGGATGCTGCGGGCCTTCGGAGCCCAGCTGGAGGTGGGCGGCCCGGGCCTCACCGAGGTGACGCTCACCCCCGGATCCAGCCTGCGGGGCCAGCCCGTGGTGGTGCCCGGCGACATCAGCTCGGCGGCCTTCTGGCTGGTGGCCGCCGCCATCACCCCCGGCGCCACACTCACGGTGGAAAACGTGGGACTGAACCCCAGCCGCACCGGCATTCTTGAGGTGCTGGAGCAGATGGGCGCCCGCCTCAGCGTGCTGAACCAGCGCGATGTGGCCGGCGAGCCAGTGGGCGACCTGCAGGTGAGCCACGGGCCGCTACAGCCCTTTGAGATCGGCGCCGAACTCATTCCCCGCCTGGTGGATGAGATCCCCGTGCTGGCGGTGGCCGCCTGTTGCGCCGAGGGGGTGAGCCGCGTGACCGGGGCGGAGGAATTGCGGGTGAAGGAAACCGACCGGCTGGCCGTGATGGCACGCCAGCTCGGCGCCATGGGGGCCCGCATCGAGGAGGCTGACGACGGCATGGCGATCACCGGCGTGACCGCACTGCGTGGCGCCACCGTGGACAGTGAGACCGACCACCGGGTGGCCATGAGCCTGGCCGTGGCCGCCGGCATCGCCAGCGGCACCACCACCCTGCACCGGGCCGCGGCGGCGGCCGTCTCCTACCCGAGCTTCTGGGATGACCTCCAGCGGCTGCGGAGCTGAGATTCCGGGCTCCATGGTGGCCGGGGAACTCCGGCCGCAGATCGGGGCAGACGGCAGCTTCAGCCTGTTCAGCGGGCGTTTCGGCGAGGGCTTCCACGGCCCGATCGGCGCCCTGCGGGAGGCCCGCGCCAAGTTCGTGCGGCCGGCCCAGCTGGAGCGCTTCCCGGCCGGCCAATCCCTGGTGGTGGTGGATGTGGGCTTCGGACTGGGCACCAACAGTGCCGCCCTGCTGGAGGCGGCCCAGGCCCGTGGACTGACGCTGCAGATCTGGGGACTCGAGCTCGACCCTGCACCGCTGCGCCAGGCCCTGGAGGCCCCAGGCTTTCGCCGGCAGTGGCAGGTGGGCACGCTCCGCCTGCTGGAGGGGCTGCAGCGGGACGGGCGGGCCACGGCGCCCTCACCTTCTGGGTTGACGAGCAGGGCCAGCCTGCTCTGGGGCGATGGTCGCCAGGGTGTGGGGACCTTGCTCGACCCCGACGGAGCAGGCGGCCAGGCCCTGGATGCTCACTGCGACCTGGTGCTGCTGGATGCCTTCTCACCCCAGCGCTGCCCGGAGCTGTGGACCCTGGAGTTCCTGGGGGCCCTGGCCCGGTTGCTGAAGCCCGATGGGCGGCTGCTCACCTACTGCTGTGCGGCCGCCGTGCGCCGGAGCCTGCAGCTGGCGGGGCTGAGCCTGGCGTCGATCCGGCCGCCGACCCCCCCGGAACCGGGCGTCGGGGCTGGCCGGCAGCGCGCAGCCTGGAGCTATGGAACGGCGGCCAGCCCCGGCCCCCTGCCTGCCGACCCACGACCGGATCCAGGGGCAGAGCCACCACCGCTGACCCCCCTGAGCGCGATGGAGATGGAACACCTGGCCACCCGCGCCGCCGAGCCCTACCGCGATCCAAGCGGCCAGGCGAGCGCCCGGGAGATCCTGGTGGCCCGCCAGCGGGCCCAGGCCGCCAGCGGCGCGGGGTCCACCAGCGCCTGGCGGCGGCGCTGGGGACTGGAGGGCGGAACCGGGCAGGCCGCGTAGATTCCGGCCCAGCCGCTTGCCCCTGCCGATGCTCGCCGTTGCCGTGTTGGCCGCCGGGAAGGGCACCCGCATGAAGAGCGACCTGCCCAAGGTGCTCCAACCCCTGGCCGGCGCCACCCTGGTGGAACGGGTGTTGCGCAGCTGCGAGCGGCTCAGCCCCGAGCGACGGCTGCTGATTGTCGGTCATCAGGCTGAGCGGGTGGAGCAGTCGCTGGCACGGCATCCCGACCTGGAATTCGTGCTGCAGCAGCCCCAGAACGGCACCGGCCACGCCGTGCAGCAGCTGCTGGAGCCCCTCGCGGGATTTCAGGGCGATCTGCTGGTGCTGAATGGCGATGTGCCGCTGCTGCGCCCGGAAACCCTGGAACAGCTGCTCAGCCAGCACCGCACCAGTGGGGCGGCCGTGACACTGCTCACGGCCCGGCTGGCTGATCCCAGCGGTTACGGCCGGGTGTTCGCCAGTGCCGACGGCCAGGTGAGCGGCATCGTGGAGCACCGCGACTGCAGTGAGCCCCAGCGTGCCAACCCCCTGATCAACGCCGGCATCTACTGCTTCAGCTGGCCGCAGCTGGCGGCCGTGCTCCCCCAGCTCACCACCGACAACGACCAGGGCGAGCTCTACCTCACCGACACGGTGGCGATGCTCAGGACGGCCATGCACCTGGAGGTAGCCGATGCCGATGAGATCAACGGCATCAATGACCGGGTGCAGCTGGCCCAGTGCGAAGCCGTGCTGCAGCAACGGCTGCGGGAGCACTGGATGCGCGAGGGGGTGACCTTCACCGATCCGGCCAGCTGCACCGTCAGCGACGGCACCCACTTCGGCCGCGACGTGGTGGTGGAGCCCCAGTGCCACTTCCGCGGCGATACCACGATCGGCTCGGGCTGCCGGATCGGCCCGGGCACGCTGATTGAGAGCAGCGTGGTGGGGGAGAACAGCCAGGTGCTGCAGTCGGTGTTGCGCCAAGCCAGCGTGGGCGAGGGCTGTGCCGTGGGGCCGTTTGCCCAGCTGCGGCCGGGTGCCGAGCTGGCGGCGGGCTGCCACGTGGGCAACTTCGTGGAGATCAAGAACAGCCGTCTGGCCGAGGGCGTGAAGGTGAACCACCTCAGCTACATCGGCGATGCCGAGCTGGGGGCCAAGGTGAACGTGGGCGCCGGCACAATCACCGCCAACTACGACGGCGTGCACAAGCACCGCACTGTGATCGGAGCCGGCAGCAAGACCGGCGCCAACTCGGTGCTGGTGGCGCCGATCACTCTCGGCGCGAACGTCACCGTGGGGGCCGGCTCCACCCTCACCAAGGACGTGCCGGCCGGAGCCCTGGCCCTCGGCCGGGCCCGCCAGCTGGTCAAGGAGAACTGGAGCGGTCCCCAGGGCTAGACGGCCCCCCGCAGGCTCTCCAGCGCGGCGATCGCCCGCTCCAGCGCCACCCCCCGGCTGGCCTTGAACAGCACCGCATCACCGGGGGCCAGCCAGGGGGCGATGGCGGCGGCGGCCTCCTCCGGCGTGGCGGCCCGGCTGAGGTGGCGCAGGCCCGCCGCCACCGCCGCCATCACCGCGCCCTCCTCCCCCGGCACCACCAGCACCAAACCGTCCAGACCGAGCTCCACCGCCCGTTCCGCCACGCTGCGATGCAGGGACAGGCTCTGGTCACCGAGTTCCAGCATCGTGCCCAGCACGGCAAAGCGACGGGTGGCCGGCTGACGCGCCAGCAGCTCGAGCGAGGCCAGCACGGCTTCGGGAGAAGCGTTGTAGGTCTCATCCAGCACCTGCACCCCCCCCAGCTCCAGCCTGCGGCTGCGGCCGCCGGGCAGATCGACCGCCAGGGACTGACCGCTGGCCGGAGGCAGCCCCAGTTCCTCCGCCACCGCCAGGGCCAGCATCAGGTTGCGGGCCTGGTGGCGACCATCGAGGGGAAGCGGCAGCGTGGCCCCAGCCACGGTGAGGGTGCCGGCGTCCTCATCGAGCACGCCCACCAGGTCGGCGTCCCCGGCCCCCGGGTCATCCGCCAGAGCCACCCGGCGCACCCGGCCCGCCCAGACCCGGGCCAGGGCCCCATCCAGCAGGGGATCGCCCGCTGGAATCACCACCAGGGCGCCGGGCTGCAGGCCGGCGACGATCTCACACTTGGCCTGACCGATCGCCTCCCGGCTGCCGAGGCGGCCGATGTGGGCCGTGCCGATGTTGGTGATCACCGCCACATCCGGCTGGGCGCAGCGGCTGAGGCGCTCGATCTCCCCGAGGCCCCGCATGCCCATCTCCACCACCAGGGCCCGGTGGCTGGTGTCGGCCTTCAGCAGGGTGAGGGGCACACCCACGTCGTTGTTCTCGTTGCCGCTGGAGGCGAGCACCGGGCCCAGGGGGGCCAGCACGGCGCGGATCAGCTCCCGGGTGCTGGTCTTGCCCGCCGAGCCCGTCACCGCCACCACCGGCTGGGCCAGCTGGCGGCGCCAGAGACCTGCCAGCTGCTGATAGGCCAGCAGGGTGTCCTCCACCAGCCAGAGCAGCCCATCGGCGGCACTGAGCTGCCCCACCAGCGCCGCCATCGCCCCCTCATCGAGCCGATCGGCCTGGGCCACGACCGCCTGGCAGCCGGCTGCCACGGCATCGGCCAGGAAGCGATGGCCGTCAAACTGCTCTCCCACCAGGGGAATGAACAGGGAACCGGGCACGATCCTGCGGCTGTCGGTGCCGATGGCGGTGACGGTCCGGGCCTCCCCGTCCGGGTGGCGGCAGTCGCCCAGCTGGGGGGCACCCCAGAGCTGCTGGAGGGCCTCAAGCGCGATCGGCATCCGGGGGGGCGACAGGAGTGAGCAGGATCATGCCTGACCCCACCAGGGCTGGCCGCGCCAGCAGCTGGCCGGCGGGGGTCTGCAGCAGGAGACGCTCGTAACCCTGCTCCAGGGCCCGCTCCTGCCAGGCTGCTGCCTGACGGTCCCGCAGGGGCAAGGGCAGCTCCAGCCAGCCGGGGCTGAGCACCAGCACCAGTTCACCGGCAGCGGGCCGGGGGCGAGCCTCCAGCAGCAGCCCCTGGGGATCGCTGTCTGCAAAGGCGGCCAGCAGGGGCGCGGGCTCCTGAACAGGGACCGGTTCGCCGGCGCGCTCCTGCTGGGAAGCCCCTTGTGCAGGACTGCTGGGCGGTTCAGCCTCAGGGAGTGGAGCGCTGGGTGGGAACTGGCGTGGCGGGGGAGGGGCCTGGACTGGCCGATTGGCGGGGATCTCCTCCACGGCGACGGGAGCGGGGAGGGGGGTGGGCTGCTCGGGCAGCAGGGCCCGGCCCAGCAGGAGCAGGGCAATCAGCAACGCCGCCAGGGCCAGCAGCAGCCCGGGCCAGAACAAGGCCGCCAGCCCCTTCGGCCAGAGGGCCGGCAGGGGCAGCAGTCCCTGGCGATTGCGGCGCCAGAGCTGCCAGAGCTCCAGGCGGAGCGAGGCGAGCACGGCCCGCAGATCCTCCAGCAGCGCTCCCCAGGGACTGCGGTAGGGGGCAGGCAGGTCGCGGCTGGGCTCCTGCTCCGGCACGACCGCCGCCCTAGCGCCGCTTGAGCAGCCCCACCAGCCCGCGGCGGCTGGGATCGGCGTCCTGGCCCTGGGAGAACTGCTCCACCGCGGCGGCCTCGGGGCTGGGTTCCTTCACGCCACACACCTCCCGGTACATGGCGTCGTAGGCAAGGGCGGAGCGGGCCCAGCTGAAATCGACGGCCATCCCCCGGCGCTGCAACTGCGCCCAGGCCGTGGGATTGCGGTAGGCCTCCCAGGAACGCACGATCGCCGTGTAGAAGTCGATCGGCTCATAGCGATCGAAGCCGTAGCCGGTGCCGCTGCCCACGCCCTCCTCGGCGGCAGGATCGTTGGGAGGCACGGTGTCGACCAGGCCGCCGACCCGGCGCACCACCGGGATCGAGCCGTAGCGCATGGCCAGCATCTGGCTGATGCCGCAGGGCTCAAAGCGACTGGGCATCAGGAAGGCGTCGCTGCCGCCGTAGATCAGGCGCGAGAGGGCGTCGTCGTAGGTGAGGAAAACGGCGAAGCGGCCGGGATGGCGGGCGGCCATCTGCCAGAGCCCGCTCTCGTAGCTCCGATCACCGGTGCCCAGCACCACGATCTGGCTGTCGGTGTAGGCGAGCACCCGATCGGCCACCTGCAGCAGCAGATCCACCCCCTTCTGGTCCACCAGTCGGCTCACCAGCCCCATGAGATAGGTGCGGGGATTCACCGTGAGGCCAAAACGCTCCTGCAGCGCCCGCTTGTTGGCTGCGCGGGGGGCAAGATCGTCGACGGAGAACCGGGCCGGCAGGCTGGGATCGCTGGCGGGGTTCCAGTCGTCGACGTCGATGCCGTTGAGGATGCCGCGCAGCTTGCCGCTGATGTAGTTCAGCAAGCCCTCGAGTTTTTCGCCGTATTCAGCGGTGCGGATCTCCTGGGCATAGGTGGGTGAGACCGCATTCACCCGGTCGGCATAGAGCAGGGCTGACGCCATGGTGTGATCGCCCTGCATGTACCAGGGACACCAGGTCATCCGCTCCAGCTTCCAGCGCCAGGGGCCCTGGTATTTGAGGTTGTGGATCGTGAAGACCGTGCTGATCTCCGGGTCCTGGTGCATCCACACCGGCAGCATGCCCGTATGCCAGTCGTGGCAATGGAGCACCTGGGGCTTCCAGTGGTGCCAGCAGAACTCGGCCGTGGCGCTGGCAAAGAAGGTGAAGCGCCAGTCTTCATCGTCACCGCCGTAGATGCGCTCGGAATCGAACACCGGGTGGCCGACCAGGTAGAGCGGCAGGCCACTCGTGGGGTGCCGGGTCTCGTAGACCGCAAAGTCGTTGCCCATGGTGTGGCCGCGCCAGATCGGCTCAGCCGGAATCGAGAGGCGTGACCAGAGCCGTCCGTAGCCCGGCAGGATCACGCGCACGTCGTGGCCAAGGCGGGCCAGGGCCGGCGGCAGGGAACCCACCACATCCCCCATGCCGCCCACCTTGATCAGCGGAGCACACTCGGCAGCGGCGAACAGGATGCGCATCCGGACCCCGGATCAGGTGGGCGCAACTGTAAGGGCGCTCACGCGAGCGATCGGTGTCCAGACCATCAGGGCAGCACGGTCACGGGCGTGCCGATCTGCACCAGTTCGAAGAGCTCTCTCACGTGCTCGTCGAACAGGCGCACGCAGCCATGGGAGACCGCCTGGCCGACGCTGCTGCGGTTGGGGGTGCCATGAAAGCCGGCACTGACGCATCCCTGCACCACCAGATGCTCGCTGCCGTTGAAGCCCACCCGCCCACGGCAGTCGCGGTGAAAGCCGATCCAACGGCTGCCCAGGGGATTAGCCGGACCAGGCGGCACCGTCTCGCCGGTGACCGGATGCTCCCAGGCGGGATCGGGCACCAGCTCCTGCACGCGGAAGCGACCTTCGGGGGTCTCCCAGCCTGGCCGTCCCACCGCCACGGGAAAACGGCGCAGCTCCTGCCCCTGCTCGAGCACGAGCAACTGCCGCCGCCGGCGATCGAGCACCAACTCACGGGTGCTGGTGGGTGTGGCCGTTACGACCTCCACTCCCCGGACAGCGGGGGCAGCAGCGGCGGCCAGCAGCGGGGCGACCAGCAGCGGGGCGACCATCCGGGCCAGGGCCCGGGTCGCAACCCGTGGCCTGAATGCCGTGGCGGCCGTGGGAACCCCTGCGCTCATCGGGATGGGGCACTCATCGTGATCGACCGCGTGATACGCCCCTCACCCTGGCTGCCCACTCGCCGTGCACCGCACCCCCTGCCGCCCTGCCGCACCGCTCGTTCCTGCAGCCCCGATCCATCTGCTCAAGGTAGCCAGGGCTCGGCAGAGAAGTCGGGTGGACGCTTCTCCAGAAAGGCATTCCGCCCCTCCTGACCCTCGGCCGTGCGGTAGAAGAGATGGGTGGCCTGGCCCGCCAGCTCCTGAATCCCGGCCAGGCCGTCGGTCTCGGCGTTGAAGGCTGCCTTCAGACAGCGGATGGCGGTGGGGCTGTGCTGCAGCACCTCCCTCGCCCAGCGCACCCCCTCATCCTCGAGCGCCTGCAGCGGGACAACCGCATTCACCAGCCCCATGTCCAAGGCCTGCTCCGCGCCGTACTGACGGCAGAGAAACCAGATCTCCCGGGCCTTGCGCTGGCCCACCACCCGGGCCAGGTAGCCGGCGCCGAAGCCGCCGTCGAAGCTGCCCACCCGCGGGCCTGTCTGGCCGAACACCGCATTCTCGGCGGCAATCGACAGGTCGCAGAGGAGGTGCAGCACCTGGCCACCGCCGATGGCGTAGCCGGCCACCAGGGCGATCACCACCTTGGGCAGGCTGCGGATCAGGCGCTGCAGATCCAGCACATTGAGCCGGGGCAGACCGTCCTCATCGACGTAGCCGCCGTCTCCGCGCACGCTCTGGTCGCCACCGGCGCAGAAGGCCCAGCCGCCATCAGCCGCCGGGCCGGCGCCGGTGAACAGCACCACGCCGATCCGAGGGTTGTCGCGCACCCGGCTGAAGGCATCGCAGAGCTCCTGCACGGTGCGGGGCCGGAAGGCGTTGCGCTTGTGGGGCCGGTTGATGGTGATCCGGGCGATCCCCTCTTCGCTCAGCTCGAAGCGGATGTCGGCATACGACCCGCAGGGCTGCCAACGCACCGGCACAGGGGGCTGGGGGGCAGCGGTCATGGCAGATCGGCCAGGGCGCAGGCCATTCTGCGCAGCTCCTGTCGCCAGAGGGCATCAGCCCGGCGATCGGTGCGCACCAGAACCAGGGCCATGGGCTCGGCGAGCCCCCAGGCCAGGGCGTCCTCAAGCTGGTGCCAGTCGCCCACCTGCCGGCTGGGCACCCCATGGGCAGCCGCCAGGGCGCAGGGGTCGACGGCCTGGGGCATGGCGAACAACCGCTCGAAATCGAGGGGGGCCGGCGCCGCGGGCCGGATCGGCAACTGCTCGAAGATGCCGCCACCGCTGTTGTCGATCAGCAGCACCAGCAGGGGGGCCTGCAGCTGCGGGCGCCAAAGCCAGCCGTTGCTGTCGTGGAGCAGGGCCAGATCGCCGCTGAGCAACACCGCCCCACCGGCCGCCTCGGCCACGCCGCAGGCAAAGGACAGGGTGCCGTCGATGCCGGAGGCCCCGCGGCAGCCCAGCAGCGTGCGGGGCTGGCCATCCCCGGGGGTGAAGCTTTCCCAGTCGCGCACGGGCGAACTGTTGGCCAGCACCAGGGGGCGATCCGCCGGCAGCAACCGCGCCAGGTGGCGGGCGAGGGCCGGTTCCCCCCAGGGGGCAGCAGAACCCAGCAACTGCTGGTCGAGCCAGTGCTGCAGCCTGGTCTCCCAGGCCCGCCAGGCACCGGCCTGACCAGCGGCCCGGGCATCCCCCACCTCCCCCTCAACCGCCTCCCCCGGCCGGGCTCCCGGGGACTCCGTCAGCACCGCGTCCACCCAGCTCCCGAGACCGTCCGACCACTGCCAGTCGCAGCGGCCGAGGGGATCCAGGGGGCGGCGATCTCCCTCGCTCACCAGGCCCTGGGGGCCACCGCAGGCCTCCAGCAGGGCCTGCAGCCGGCGACTCGCCGGCAGGGGCCCCAGGCGCAGGACCTGCAGATTGCCCAGCTGGTCGCGCAGCGCTGGCGGCAGCTGCGAACCCACCAGGTCGTAGCCCGCCAGCACCTCCAGCCCCGGCGTGCCCCGCAGGCCGCTGAGACCATCGGCCAGCACGGGCCAGCCGCTGCGCACCTGCCAGCGCTGCAGGGCCTCCAGAAACCCCGGCCAGGCCGCCGGCTGCCCCCGCCAGGGCCCGGCCACGACGAGGCCCGGCCGGGCGGGATCGAGGGCCCGGGGCGGGGCGGAATCAAGGCCGGGGGGAGGGGCAGTGCTGTTCGTGGCAGCAGGGGAGGCCCCCGTCGGCACCGGATCCTGCGCCGCCACCAGCAGCTGGACCTCCAGGGCCTCAGCCGCCGCATGGAGCGGCTCGTCGAAGGGCAGGTTGAGCTGCACGGGGCCCGGCGCCAGCGTCGGGCCGCAGCAGTGCGCCAGGGCCTGGGCGGCCAGCTCCCGCAGGGTTGAGGGGGCGCAGACGGCAAGACCGGCGGGATCGGAGCAGCCCTGCCAGCGCAGGTTCGCGGCCAGAAAGGCCTCCTGGTTCACGGTCTGATTGGCGCCGCAGCCCTTGAGGTGGGCCGGCCGGTCGGCGGTGAGCAGCAGCAGGGGAACGGTGCCGTAGTCGGCCTCCACCACGGCCGGCAACAGGTTGGCCACCGCCGTGCCGGAGGTGGTGATCACGGCGGCGGGAATGCCCGCGGCGCGCCCGAGGCCCAGGGCGAAGAAGGCGGCGGAGCGCTCGTCGATGGCGGTGTGCAGGACCAGGCGGCCCTGGGCGGCCAGCAGGCCGGCGGCCGCTGCCAGGGGGGCAGAGCGACTGCCGGGACACACCACCAGCTGGCGGACGCCCCCCGCCACCAGGGCCTGCAACAGGGTGAGCGCGGCGTGCAGATTGCGGGCCGCCAGGTCTGCAGACACCGGGGAGGAGGCGACCAGAGACAAACCGGGGCACTGCAGGATGGGGTTCCCATCCTCCCTGGCCCGTGGCGGCGCACCCGGATCCGGCCCCTTCTGAGCCCCCCTCGCAGGCCGAGGCCACCGTGTCACCCGGGGAGCGGTCGACGGCCTGGCAGGGCCTGCTGCGCCAGGGACGCTCGCTGCTTCTCTGGCTGAGCCTGGCCCTGCTGCTGCGCTGGGCGGTGATCGAGCCCCGCTGGATTCCCTCGGGCTCAATGCTCCCCACCCTCCAGCTCCAGGACCGGGTGCTGGTGGAGAAGCTGCGGGTGCGGCTCGATCGGGAGCTGCCGGTGGGCAGCGTGGTGGTGTTCCACCCGCCCCCGGCCCTGCAGGCGGCCGGCTACGACCCCCAGTCCGCCCTGATCAAACGGCTCATCGGCCGCCCAGGCGACCGCATCGCCGTCCGCGATGGCCGCCTGTGGCGCAACGGCGCCCTGGTGGATCCCGACTGGGCCCGCGAACCGATGGGCTACTCCCTGCCGGAGATCACCGTGCCGGAGGGGGAACTGCTGGTGCTGGGTGACAACCGCAACGCCAGCCTGGACTCCCACCTGTGGGGCACCCTGCCACGGGACGAGCTCATCGGCTCCGCGGTGCTGCGCTATTGGCCGCTGGCCCGCTTCGGGCCCATCGGCACTGCCGCCGCGACAGGGGGCGCGATTCGGTTCTCCGCCACCGGTGGGGCTCTGGAGAGCCCGGAGCAGCTCGATTAAGGTTCGGATGTGACGCAGCGCACGCCGAGGATGTTCAACCCGGAGTTCCTGACGAGCGACAACGAGGCAATCAACGGCAATGCCTTGATTCAGTACCTCCAGGAACAGTCCCCGGATGTGCTCCAACGGGTCGCCCGTTCCGCCAGCAACGAAATTCAGGACATCATTCGCCACAACGTGCAGGGCCTGCTGGGGATGCTCCCGGGCGAGCACTTCGAGGTGAAGGTGCAGACCAGCCGCGACAGCCTCGCCGGCCTGCTGGCCTCGGCGATGATGACCGGTTACTTCCTCCGCCAGATGGAGCAGCGGATGGAGTTGGAAACCAGCCTGCTGGCGGTAGGCGGCAGTGAGGATCTCGACGCCGACCCGGGCCCACTGCGCCTCTAGACCTCAGCTCACCGGCTCCCGAGGCACCAGGCCGAGGCGGAGCAGCGCCCCGTCGATGCGGGCGAGGGTCGACCAGCTCTGGGCATCAGGGGCCCAGGGCCGGCTTTCCAGCGTGGTGGCGAGCTGCGCCAGGGTCTCGCGGTCGCAGGGCACCGGAGCCTCGTAGTGGGCAGGTACCAGCCAGCGCAGCTCGGGCCAGGCGGCGAGGTCGCGGATCCAGCGGATCAGGGCGTCGCGGCAGCGGGGAAAGACGAGGCGCTCCAGCACGGGCGCTACCTGCAGCGCGGGTTCCTCACCCGGCACCAGCGTCCGGAACTCCTCCTCCCAGTCGGGACACCAGCGGAAGGGGTAGAGGCCGAAGTAACTGCGGGGCTGGCGCAGGCCGGGGGCCAGGGCCTGCGCCAGCACCTCGCGGAGGGGAGGCACCTCCAGCCGGGCCGGCTGCAGGTAGGAGGCGAAGAGCACCAGGCGCTGCCAGCCGCGGCGGCGCAGCTCCGGCGTGTCGTTGAGGGGCTGATCGCCGCGATCGCGCGCGTGGAACAGCAGCGGGGTGGGGTCCGCGTCGAACAGGGGAGGTGGCTCCGGCGCGATCGCCACCAGGGCATCGGTGAGCAGCAGCGCCCCACTGGCCCGGTGCAGGCAGGCCACTTCCATGAACGTGCCCAGGCCCAGATCCAGGGGCCCGAGCCCGCGCCAGGCGAGTTCATCGGCATGGGGCAAGCCATCCTCGAAGAGCACGCGCGTGCGGCCAGCGGGAAACCCCAGCCAGGACGAGGGCAACCGCACCGGAAAGCTCCACTGCTCCGGTGTCACCCACACCGTGGCCGCAGGGAAGGCCCTGGCCAGGGCGGGCGTGGGGAGCTTGTGCTCCAGCCCGGAAGCGGTGGGCAGCACGATGGATCGCACCGGGCCGTAGCGCTGTTCCAGCTCCCGCAGGGCTGCCAGCACCTCCCCGGTGGGCGGCAGGGGGCCGTAGAGCAGCAGGCCGGAGCGCAACCGCACCACTGTCATGCGGATGGGAACAGCCACATAGAACACTCCCTGAAGCTGCTCCAGGCTCCAGACCTGCCCCGGGATCAACTCCCGCACCAGGGTGCGCCGGCGGCCGTAGGGATAGAGAGGCAGCAGGGGCCACCACCACCAGCGCTGCTGGCTGGCGGCGGAGACGGGGGCAGACGCGGGAGGCACAGCGGACAACACAGGGAGCGCCGACCGTCAGATCAGCAGCAGCAGACTCAGGCTCATCACCACCATGCCGGCCAGCACACCGCCGATCATCAGGTGATGGTGCGAGCCCATGCGCTGGGCCGTGGGCAGCAGCTCATCGAGACAGATGTAGATCATCACGCCGGCCACGCTGGCAAACACCAGCCCGAGCACCAGGTCATTGAGCATGGTGCCCAGAAAGATGAAGCCCACCGCTGCCCCCACCGGCTCCGCCAGACCGGAGGCCAGGGAGATCCAGAAGGCCTGTCGCCTGCTGCCGGTGGCGTAGTAGATCGGGGCTGAGACCGCCAGCCCCTCGGGGATGTTGTGGATGGCGATGGCGATGGCGATGCCGATCCCCAGCCGAGGACTGGAGAGGGCGCCGATGAAGGTGGCCAGTCCCTCGGGGAAGTTGTGGATGGCGATGGCCAGGGCCGAGAACAGGCCCGTGCGCAACAGGTCGGGGTTGGACCGGCTCGCCCTTGCAGGCCCCTGCAGGGCTGGCGTCAGCCCGCTCTCATGCCTCGGGAGCAGGCGATCGATCAGGGCAATCGCCGCGATGCCGCCGAAGAAGGCCAGCACCGTCGCCCAGTAGCCGAGGGTGGAGCCCAGGGCGCCGCTGAGCGACTCGCGGGCCTTCGGGAAGATCTCCACAAAGGAGACATAGAGCATCACTCCCGCCGAAAAGCTCAGGGCCAGGGTGAGCACCCGCGGGCTGAAACCGCGGTTGAGCAGACCCAGGGCACTGCCCACACCGGTGGAAAGTCCGGCGCCCAGGGTGAGCAGGAAGGCAAAGACCACCGTTGAATCGAGTCCCAGCAAGGACGTGCTCCGTGACTGCACCTGTCGCCCGCCGATGATGGCAGCCCGGAGGACGGGCCCTCACGTAGCAAAAAGCACCCGCCCGAAGGCGGGTGCTGGAGCGCGACCACCCAGGGGCCGCTGCGGGGATGGGCTTCGACTCAGCCGATGGCCGGGGCCTGCAGGGCCACGGGCGTGGCACTGGTAGCGGCCAGGTCGAGGGGGAAGTTGTGGGCGTTGCGCTCGTGCATCACTTCCATGCCCAGGTTGGCGCGGTTGAGCACGTCAGCCCAGGTGTTCACCACCTTGCCCTGGGCATCCAAGATCGACTGGTTGAAGTTAAAGCCGTTCAGGTTGAACGCCATGGTGCTGATACCCATGGAGGTGAACCAGATGCCCACCACGGGCCAGGCACCGAGGAAGAAGTGCAGGCTGCGGCTGTTGTTGAAGCTGGCGTATTGGAAGATCAGGCGACCGAAGTAACCGTGGGCAGCCACGATGTTGTAGGTCTCTTCCTCCTGGCCGAACTTGTAGCCGTAGTTCTGGCTCTCGTTCTCGGTGGTCTCGCGCACCAGGGAACTGGTCACCAGCGAACCGTGCATGGCGGAGAACAGGCTGCCGCCGAACACACCGGCCACCCCCAGCATGTGGAAGGGGTGCATCAGGATGTTGTGCTCAGCCTGGAACACCAGCATGAAGTTGAAGGTGCCGCTGATCCCAAGGGGCATGCCGTCGGAGAAGGAGCCCTGACCGAAGGGGTAGATCAGGAACACGGCGAAGGCGGCCGAGAGCGGCGCGCTGTAGGCCACGCAGATCCAGGGGCGCATGCCCAGCCGGTAGCTGAGCTCCCACTGGCGGCCCATGTAGGCGGAGACACCGATCAGGAAGTGGAACACCACCAGCTGGTAGGGACCGCCGTTGTACAGCCACTCATCGAGGCTGGCAGCTTCCCAGATCGGATAGAAGTGCAGGCCGATGGCATTGCTGGAGGGCACAACAGCACCGGAGATGATGTTGTTGCCATAAATGAAGGAGCCGGCCACGGGCTCACGGATGCCATCGATATCGACCGGTGGTGCGGCGATGAAGGCAATGATGAAACAGATGGTGGCCGCCAACAGGCACGGGATCATCAGCACACCGAACCAACCCACATAGAGGCGGTTGTTGGTGGAGGTGACCCACTGGCAGAAGTTCTGCCAGCCGCTGGCACGGCCGCTGCGCAGGGCAGTGGTCATGTCGCGAACCTCAGAGACAGGAAACAGAAAGAGAACGGGACCGCCGAAACGGTCAGTGCAAACGCTAAGGAGGCCGGCGCAGCACGCCTCAGCCCGCAATCAAACGTTCCCCAGCTTCATGCACCGTTACAGCGCGCTTGAAGGATTTGAAACAACAGCGGGTCGAGCCTGCTCGGCCAGCCACTGGCGGGCCTGCTGCACAAAGCCCTGCCAGTTGAGCCGCTCCTCCTCGGCGGCCCGGGCGACGAGCAAGGGGGCCTCGCGGCGGAGCCGCTCGAGATCGGGCTCGTCGACCCCCACGGAGCGGGCCAGGGTATCGGCCATGGCCCTGCCGACCACTCGGGTGAGGTAAGCGGCGCTCAGGGCCTGCACGGCACTGCCCAGGAGCCAGGTGGCCCCATGCCAGCGGATCACACCCGCAAGGGCCTGGGTGGACCACTCCACCACCCCAAGGCTGAGGCTGGCCCGGGCCAGCTCGTTGGCGGTCGACCGCAACTGGTCTGCCGACCAGGGGCAGTCCCACAGCCGGGCCATCTCGCGCACCATCAGCCCATTGGCCACAGCCAGCACCAGCAGGTCGAGACTGGGCACCGGAGCCGCCACCACCCCCGCCGCCACGAGCCACTGGGTGCGCTGCTGCAACTGCTGGAAATGCTGCCGACGAATCGTCTCGAGCTCCCCCTGCCAGCGGCGATGCAGCGCCGCCAGGCAGCGTTCCTGACGGCGGGCCCGCAGCTCCCGCCCAGCGTGGCGGCAGCGCTGGGCCAGAGGGGCGAGCACCGCAGACAGATCGTCGGGGCCTCGCCAGGGGCAAAGCTCACCAGCGAAGGAGGGCGGCAGCTGGCTGCGCAGGGCGCTGAGCGCCGAGCCGGCGTCCTGGTCTGGATCCAGTTGCACCAGCAGCGTCACCGGTTGGGCCGCGGGGAGGGCCTGCAGCCAGCGAAGGTCGGCGGCCATCAGGGGCGGCTTCAGGCAGTAGACGACCTGTTCACAGCTGCTGAAGGGCTCGGGCCACTGCCAGCTGGGGGTGGCAGCCGGCAGGGGGCGGGACCAGTGAAGGGTGAGGACCTGGGCCCCACGCAGGGCCGCAGCCAGCTGGGAGCGCCAGGTCGGATCGGAGGGCACGCTGCCCACCACCGCCAGATGCAGACCAGGGCGCTGCAGAAGCTGGCGCTGGTGCTCCAGTTCCTGGGTCCGCGCTGCGCGGGCCATCCCATCCGCACTGCCGTCATCGGCCAGGTGGGCGAACTGTTCATCCAACCGCTCCAGGCGACGCAGCCAGCCCTGGGCATCGGTGGCGGCCGGACCGCTCGAACGGCGGGACCCGCGGTCCCAGGACCAGAGACCGAACAGGGCGAGGGCCGCAGCCGTGGCAGGCACCACCGGCAGATGGGAGGCCCGCCCGAGGCCGTCCAGCAGCAGTCCACCTCCCGCCAGGGATGCCGCCAGCGGCCAGAACTGACGCCCGGAAGCCAGGGCAAGGGCGGCGGCTGGAGCCTTCAGCCCCGCCGGGGAAGCTTCAGGCAGCAGGGCCCTGCCCAAAGGCTGGGGAGCCGTGGCGGAGCTGGAGGGCAGCGGGGTGGTCAACGCAACGCCAGCAAGCTCAGACTCTTTAGCTCAGTGATCGCCGCCGAGGCCAGGGGCGACGTGGCGATCCGGCAGATGGCACCGGACAGGGCCATAACGTGGAAGCAGTTGTCACCTCCCAGTGGCCAGAGCTGCCAGCCGGGACCAGGGGGCTGTGCTGGAACAGGTGCTGGAAGGGCTGACGCCCCGCCAGTGGCAGAGGCTGCGGGGCTGGCAGGGGGAGCTGGACCAGGCCCCTGGCTGGAGCACTGCCCTGCCGGTGGTGCTGCTCGAGCGCTGCTGGCTGCGGCTGGAGGTCGTGCCGGTGATCGAGCTGCCCCGGGTGCTGCCCGCCGACGCCAGCGCCGAGGCCCCGGAACTGGTGCGCTACCGGGAGTTGCTGGCGGCGGGCCTGAGCAGCTGGGATGCCGAACAGCGCTGCTGGCTCGAATTCGGCAGCGCGGCCTGCCAGGAAGCCCTGCGGCGGCTCTGGAGCCAGCAGGAGCGGCACCCCCACGGCTGGACCATCAGCCACTACCTGGACCTGCTGGCCAGCTACCGGCGGCGGGTGGAGGGAGTCGGCCCCCGCCAGCTCCCGCTGCTCGTGCTGGCCCGAACCGGCAGCCGGGAGCCCCACCGGTTGTGGTGGCTGCAGGGCAAAGGCCAGTCGATGCGGCACACTTGCGCCTGACTCCAAGGTTGCCGTCATGGCTGACGAGACGAGCGCAACGCCGCAGCAGGGTGGACGCCCCGGCGGCAACCGCGAACCCGGTGGATTCCGCATCCGTCTGAGCGACAACGAGATGCGCGCCGCCCGTGCCCTGCAGGAGGCCTTCCATCTGCGCTCCACGGTGGCGGTGCTCGGCTTCTCGCTGCGCACCCTGGCCCAGATGCTCGAGGAGGGCAAGCTCGACGAATTGGTGGCGCAGCAGCGCGCCCAGGGCGGTGACCGGGACGGCCGCGGCGCCCCCCGTCCCCGGCGCGGTGGCGGCGAGGGCCGTGGCCCGAGCGAGAGCAACCGCGGACCGCGCATCGATCCCTTCGCCCGCCCCTCCCGTCCGGCCAACCCGGCTGCCGCCGAGGCCGAGACCGCAGCTGAGGCTGCCCAGGAGCCCAGCAACGACGGCGCGGAGGAGCTGACCAGCACCGCAGAGGCCAGCCCTGCGGAGACCAGCACAACCGAGGCGGCCGACACCGCTGAGCGTGACGCCGCAGCCGAGAGCTGAGCACGATGACGAGGCCCCGGGTTCTCTCCGGCGTACAACCCACCGGTGCCCTGCACCTGGGGAACTGGCTCGGGGCCATCCGCAACTGGGTGGACCTGCAGGACAGCCACGACACCTATTTCTGTGTGGTGGATCTGCACGCCATCACCGTGCCCCACGACCCGGGGCGCCTCGCGGAAGACACCCTCACCACAGCCGCCCTCTATCTGGCCTGCGGCATTGATCCTGAGCGCTCCACGGTGTTCGTGCAGAGCCAGGTGAGTGCCCACAGCGAGCTGGCCTGGCTTCTCAACTGCGTCACGCCGCTCAACTGGCTGGAGCGGATGATCCAGTTCAAGGAGAAGGCGATCAAGCAGGGCGACCAGGTGTCGGTGGGCCTGCTCGACTACCCGGTGCTGATGGCCGCCGACATCCTTCTCTATGACGCCGACCTGGTGCCGGTGGGGGAAGACCAGAAACAGCACCTGGAACTGGCCCGCGACATCGCCCAGCAGCGCATCAATGCCCGCTTCGCCCCCCGGGATGCAGAGGGGGAACCGATAGCGCTCCTGCGGGTTCCCCAACCCCTGATCCTCAAGGACGGGGCCCGGGTGATGAGCCTCACCGACGGCACCAGCAAGATGAGCAAGAGCGATCCCAACGAGGGCTCCCGCATCACCCTGCTCGATCCGCCCGAACTGATCACCAAGAAGATCAAGCGGGCCAAGACCGACCCCACCATGGGCCTGGAATTCGGCAACCCCGAGCGGCCGGAGGCCGACAACCTGCTGGGGCTCTACGCCGTGCTTTCCGGCCAGGGGCGCGAGGCGGCCGCCCGGGAGTGCGCCGAGATGGGCTGGGGGCGGTTCAAGCCCCTGCTGGCGGAGGCCACCGTCGAGGCCCTGCGTCCAGTGCAGGAGCGCTACAGGAGCTTGCGGCAGGACCCCGCCAGCCTGCTGACGGTGCTGCGGCAGGGCCGGGAGCGGGCGGCGGCCGTTGCCGACGCCACCCTCAGCCGGGTGCGCGACGCCCTGGGCTTCCTTCCGCCCCAGCCCTGAGCACCGGCCGCCCCTTAACAGTCTCTTCGGGATTGATCAGTGCACCTGATCAATCCCGGCTCGCCGCGCTGAGCATCCCGGCCGGATCAGAGAGAGGCGGCAGGGCCTTTCGCGCCTGTCAGTCACAGCTGTCGCAGGCAAGACCAAGCAATCACAGGCTGCGTTGAGCACATCAAACCCGGTTCTGTCGACCCCCCAAGGCAGGGGGGTAGAGCCGGACAGGGGAGAGCCAGCAGGGTCAGTCAGCTTGATTCCATCTGCTTCTGACTCGCCTGTTCGCCACCGCCCTCTCCGCCATCGGCCTGGCCGCCCTGCTGCCCCTGCCCATGGCGGCGACTGCCGTTCCCCAGCCCAGGGTCGCGCTGAGCCTGCCCCTGCCCACCCCCTCCGTGGTGGTGCGCCCTGCAGAGCCCGGCCCCTACACCCTCACCCCCCAGCGACGGGCCCTGCTCGACACGATCCGCTTCGCTGAGGGCACCTGGACCAACGGCAGCCAGGACGGCTACCGGATGATCTACGGCGGCAACCTGGTGCAGGGTCTGGAGCGCCATCCGGAAATCACCGTGCGGCGGCGCTACACCAGCGCAGCAGCCGGTGCCTATCAGTTCCTGCCGGGCACCTGGCACATGGTGGCCCGCCAGCTTCGGCTGAGCAGCTTTGAACCCCACAACCAGGATCAGGCCGCCCTGCATCTGATCCAGCGGCGCGGAGCGCTGCGGGTCTTCGACCAGCTGGGTCTGACCCCCGCCGTCCTGGCCAAGCTGGCCCCCGAATGGGCGTCGCTCCCGGCGCACCATGGCGGCAGCTACTACGGGCAGCCGGTCAAGAGCCGCCACGACCTCATCGCCTTCTATCGGCGTGCCCTCGAGCGCCACCAGGGCGGGATCAGCTGAGCGGGTCGCCAGCCGGGAAGGCCGGAGGTTCGGGCCACTCCAGTTGGGGCAGGGGCACGTGCAGGGCGCGCAGACGGGCCGACAGTGACCACACGCGCATCACCAGCAGATGCCAGGGCGCCAGGGTCTCCAGGCTCAGGGCCATGGGAGCCGGGGTGGCCTGGCGCAGGCTGCGGGCAGCCACCAGTTCGCGGGTGGCCTGCTGCAGCTCCTGGCGCAGCGCCGTGCGCTCAGCCAGCGGCATCACCGCATCCGGGGTGAGATCGAGGAGCTGCTCCCCACGCTCGAACCAAACGCAGAAATCAGACAGAAGGGAACCGAGCAGATGATCGAGAAGATCGGCTCCGGGCTCTGGCGAGGAGGGATCAGCACGCATGGCAGCAGCCTAGGAAGCGCTGCGTAGGATCGGACTTCGCCAGAAGTTCCACAGCAGTGCCCGCACCCGCCGCCGCGTCCAGCTCCCTTCAGGCTGCCGGCGGCACCACCATCACGGGTCCGCTGGCCGGCGCCGCGGGCGATGGTGCGGCGATCCAACTCCCCAAAACCAGCGAAAGCGAACAACTCCTCCGCATCCGCCACTCCATGAGCCATGTGATGGCCATGGCGGTGCAGAAGCTGTTCCCCAGGGCGCAGGTGACCATCGGCCCCTGGACCGAGAGCGGTTTCTATTACGACTTCGACAGCCCCGATCCCTTCACCGAGGCCGATCTCAAGGCGATCAAGAAGGAGATGATCCGGATCATCAACCGCAAGCTGCCGCTCGAGCGTATCGAGGTGAGCCGCGCTGAGGCAGAAAGCCGGATCCAGGCCCAGAACGAGCCCTACAAGCTGGAAATCCTGGCGGGTATCCAGGAACCGATCACCCTCTACACCCTGGGCGAGGAGTGGTGGGACCTCTGCGCCGGCCCCCACGTGGCCCACACCGGTGAGCTCAACGCCAAGGCCTTCGAGCTGGAGAGCGTGGCCGGGGCCTACTGGCGCGGCGACGAGAACAATGCCCAGCTGCAGCGCATCTACGGCACCGCCTGGGAAACCCCCGAGCAGCTGGCCGAATACCAGCGACGCAAAGCGGAGGCCCTGCGCCGCGACCACCGCCGCCTCGGCACCGATCTCGATCTGTTCTCCATCGAGGACGAAGCCGGTGCCGGCCTGGTGTTCTGGCACCCCCGCGGCGCCCGCATGCGCCTGCTGATCGAGAACCTCTGGCGCGAGCTGCACTTCGAGGCGGGCTACGAGCTGCTCTACACGCCCCATGTGGCCGACATCAGCCTCTGGAAAACCTCAGGCCACCTCGACTTTTACGCCGAGAGCATGTTCGGGCCGATGCAGGTGGATGAGCGGGAATACCAGCTCAAGCCGATGAACTGCCCGTTCCACGTGCTCACCTACGCCAGCACCCTGCGCAGCTACCGGGAGCTGCCGATCCGCTGGGCCGAGCTGGGCACCGTGTATCGCTACGAGCGCCCCGGGGTGATGCACGGCCTGATGCGCGTGCGCGGCTTCACCCAGGACGACGCCCACGTGTTCTGCCTGCCGGAGCAGATCAGCGATGAGATCCTGGCGATCCTCGATCTCACCGAGCAGATCCTCTCCACCTTCGATTTCCGCAACTACGAGATCAACCTCTCCACCCGGCCGGAGAAGTCGATCGGCGAAGACGCCGTGTGGGAGCTGGCCACCCAGGGCCTGATCGAGGCGCTCGATCGCAAGGGCTGGGCCTACAAGATCGATGCGGGCGGCGGCGCCTTCTACGGCCCCAAAATCGACCTCAAGATCGAGGACGCCATCGGCCGGATGTGGCAGTGCTCCACGATCCAGCTCGACTTCAACCTGCCCGAGCGGTTTGATCTGGAGTACGTGGCCGCCGATGGCTCCAGGCAGCGGCCGATCATGATCCACCGCGCCATCTTCGGCTCGCTGGAGCGGTTCTTCGGGATCATGACCGAGAACTACGCCGGCGATTTCCCCTTCTGGCTGGCCCCTGAGCAGATCCGTCTGCTGCCGGTCACCGATGAGGTGCGCCCCTACGCCGCCGAGGTGGTGGCCCAGCTCAAGGCCGCCAGCATCCGCGCCACGGTGGACGCCTCCGGCGACCGCCTCGGCAAGCTGATCCGCAACGGCGAACAGATGAAGATCCCCGTGCTCGGGGTGATCGGTGCCAAGGAAGCTGAGAGCCAGCAGATCAGCCTGCGCAGTCGCCGCGACGGCGACCTGGGCAGCGTGGCGGTGACCAGGCTCCTGGCGGCAGCGGCGGCCGCCAACGCAGGCAGGCTGCCGGGACTGGGGCTGGCCCCCAACGCCAGCGCCTGAGGAGCGGGCCATGACCACCCTGCTGGCCGGCGACATCGGCGGCACCAAGACCCTGCTCGCCCTCTACCGCTGTGAGGGAGCCGAGCTCCAGCTGCTGGTGTCCGAGCGCTTCAGCTCCGCCGACTGGCCGGACCTGGCCCAGATGGTCAACACGTTCCTGGTCAGCTGCGGCCAGGGGCAGCTCCCCGCAGCCGCCTGCCTGGCGGTGGCTGGCCCGGTGCGCGACGGGCGCGCCAAGCTCACCAACCTGCCCTGGCTACTGGAGACCGCCGAGCTGGCGACCGCCACCGGCATCCCCCGGCTGGAGCTCGTGAACGACTTCGCCGTGCTGATCTACGGGCTGCCCCACCTGCAGCCCCAGCAGCAGGCCCGGATCCGGCCTGGCACGGCCGAGGCCGATGGCCCCCTGCTGGTGCTGGGCGCGGGCACAGGCCTGGGGGTGGCCATGGGTCTGCCCACGGCCCAGGGCCTGGTGGCTATGGCCAGCGAGGCGGCCCACGGCACCTTCGCGCCACGCACGCAGGCGGAGTGGGAGTTGAGGGGCTGGATCCAGCAGACCCTGGAACTGGAGCGGGTCTCGATCGAACGGGTGGTGAGCGGCACCGGCCTGGGCCATGTGGCCCGCTGGCTGCTCGAGACCCGGCACCCCTCAGGCGATCACCCCCTCCAGCGCCAGGCGCCGGAGGATCTGCCGGCGGCCGTGGCCGGCGCCGCCGCCACGGGCGATGCCCTGGCCGCAGAAGCCCTCGACCTCTGGCTCGGGGCCTACGGCAGCGTCTGCGGCGACCTGGCCCTGGCCGCCCTCAGCCGGGGGGGGATCTGGCTGGCGGGCGGCACCGCCGGCAAGTTGCTGGACGACCTGCGCAGCCCCGCCTTTCTGGACCCCTTCCTGGCCAAAGGCCGGCTCACCCCCGTGCTGGAGACGATGCCGATCACGGCCATCTGCGACGCGGCGATCGGCCAGTACAGCGCCGCCTGCCGGGCGCGGATGCTGCTGGCCTGAGACACTGGTCGCAGCAGAGCAATCGCCATGGTGCGCCCGCGGGTCGGCCAAGGGGTCGTCGTTCACGTTCCCGCCACGACCGCGAACGTGGGTCCCGGGTTTGACTGTCTGGGGGCAGCCCTCGACCTCGACAACGTGTTCGAGCTGCGCTGCATCGAGGGCGGCAGCCATCGCTTCGACCTGATCATCGAGGGCAATGAGGGCGCCCATCTGCGAGGGGGCCCCGACAACCTCGTCTACCGATCCGCCCAGCGGGTGTGGAAGGAGGCCGGCGAGGAGCCGGTGGGGCTGGAAGCGCGGGTGCGTCTGGCCGTGCCACCAGCGCGGGGGCTGGGCAGCAGCGCCACGGCGATCGTCGCCGGTCTGATGGGGGCGAATGCCCTGGTGGGCGAACCCCTGAGCAAGGAGAAACTGCTCGAGCTGGCCATCGACATCGAGGGGCATCCGGACAACGTGGTGCCCTCCCTGGTGGGCGGCCTGTGCATGACCGCCAAGGCGGCCTCCCACCGCTGGCGGGTGGTGCGCTGTGAGTGGTCGCCCCAGGTGGTGGCCGTGGTGGCGATCCCCGCCATCCGCCTCACCACCAGTGAGGCCCGCCGGGCCATGCCCAAGGCCATCCCCGTGGCCGATGCGGTGATGAATCTGGGGGCCCTCACCCTGCTGCTCCAGGGTCTGCGCACGGGCAATGGCGACCTGATCACCGACGGGATGCACGACCGCCTCCACGAGCCCTACCGCTGGGGGCTGATCGTGGGGGGCACCAAGGTGCGTGATGCGGCCATCGCCGCGGGGGCCTGGGGCTGCGTGATCAGTGGGGCCGGGCCGAGCCTGCTGGCGCTCTGCAGACCGGAGCTCGCCGAAGGCGTGGGCAAGGCGATGGTGCTGGCCTGGCACAAGGCCGGCGTGGAGGCGCGCTCGGAGGTGCTGGGGATCCAGCACTGCGGCAGCCAATGGCAAGCACTGCCCGACCTGGCCTGAGCCACAGCTGAACCCCGGTTGCGCGAAGGGATGGGGCGCCCCGGCCCCGGCACCAGCCGCTGAGTGCAAATACCCAATACCCCCAGGGCGGCTGATAGGTTCGTAGCGAATCTCACAGGGAAGGGGATGGACGCGAACCTGGTCGCAGCGGCCCCCTTCCCCTGGCTCAGCCTGATCGTGCTGCTCCCGGCAGCCGTGGCCCTGACCATGCCGCTGCTCCCAGGGGACGGCAGCGATCCCCGCCTGCCCCGCACCCTGGCCCTCGGCACCCTGGCCGCCGACCTGGTGCTGATGCTGGTGTGCTTCAGCCAGCACTTCAACTGCGGCAGCAGCGAGTTGCAGCTCGTGGAGCGCCTGAGCTGGGTGCCTGCCCTCGGTCTGGAATGGTCCCTTGCGGCGGATGGCCTGTCCGCGCCCCTGGTGGTGCTCTCCGGCCTGGTCACCCTGCTCTCGGTGGCCGCCAGCTGGAATGTGAGCCGCAAGACCCGCCTGTATTTCGCCCTGATGCTGGTGCAGGCCTCGGCCCAGGGCCTGGTGTTCCTCTCCCACGACTTCCTGCTCTTCTTCCTGGCCTGGGAACTGGAGCTGGTGCCGGTCTACCTCCTGATCGCCATCTGGGGTGGCAAGCAGCGCCAGTACGCGGCCACCAAGTTCATCCTCTACACCGCCACCGCCTCACTGCTGATCCTGGTGAGCGGCCTGGCCCTGGCCTTCAACGGCCCCTTCACCTTCAACCTCAGCGAGCTGGCCGCCCGCAGCCCCGGCGGCACCTTCGGGCTGCTCTGCTACCTGGGCTTCCTGGTGGGCTTCGGCGTGAAGCTGCCGATGTTCCCCCTGCACACCTGGCTGCCGGATGCCCACGGCGAGGCCAACGCGCCCGTGTCGATGCTGCTGGCCGGCGTGCTGCTGAAGATGGGGGGCTACGCCCTGCTGCGCTTCAACGTGCAGATGCTGCCGGAGGCCCATCTCACCCTGGCACCTGCCCTGATCGTGCTGGGCATCGTGAACATCATCTACGGCGCCCTGAACGCCTTCGCCCAGGACAACGTGAAGCGGCGGATCGCCTGCAGCTCCGTGAGCCACATGGGTTTCGTGCTGCTGGGCATCGGGGCCGTCGATGCCCTGGGAATGAGCGGCGCCATGCTCCAGATGATCAGCCATGGCCTGATCGCCGCTGCCATGTTCTTCGTGACCGGCGTGTTCTACGAGCGCACCGAGACCCTCTCGATCCCCAACATGGGCGGCCTGGCCAAGGCCCTGCCGATCACCTTCGCCTTCTTCCTGGCCAGCTGCCTGGCCTCCCTGGCCCTGCCCGGCATGAGCGGCTTCGTGAGCGAGATCACCGTGTTCCTGGGGGTGACCGCCAACGACGGGTTCACCACCGGCTTCCGCGTGATCACGATCGTGCTGGCGGCCATCGGTCTGGTGCTGACGCCGGTGTATCTGCTCAGCCTCTGCCGGCGCGTGTTCTTCGGCCCCAGGATCCCGGCCCTGGCCGTGGTGGGCGACATGCGGCCCCGCGAACTGGTGATCGGCCTCACCTTGCTGGTGCCCACCCTGGTGATCGGCTTCTGGCCGCGGGTGGCGATCGACTTCTACGAGGCCAGCACCAACGCCCTCTCCACCGAACTGGCCCAGCAGGCCACCCTCGCCCTGGGGCGGTTCACCGCCCTGGGCTGAACCGCAGCCAACCCGGGGGATGTCCTGAAATGGCGGCAGTCAACGGGCTGCCATGGCCGCTTCCTCCGCTTCCTCGCCTGCGCCTGAGTCCTGCGGGACAGCCTTGCCCCTCCTGCGCGGTGAAGGCCTGCCCCCCTTTGAGGCCATCACCCCCGGGCAGGTGGAGACGGCGATTCCCCAGCTGCTCGAGCAGCTCAATGCAGAGCTCACGGCCCTCGAACACACCCTGCAAAAGCGCCTGCAGGCGATCAGCAACGGCGCTGCGCCCCTGAGCTGGGCAGAGCTGATGGAGCCCCTGCACCATCTCGGTGAGCGGCTGCGCTGGAGCTGGGGGGTGGTGAGCCACCTCAATGGCGTGTGCAACAGCCCCGAGCTGCGCGAGGCGCACCAGAGTCAGCAGGGAGCCGTGGTGGTCTTCGGCAGTCGGGCGGGCCAGAGCGCCGTGATCTACCGGGCCCTGGGCCAGCTGCTGGAGCAGCACCAGACCAGCCAGCCGGGCGAGACCGGGCACCTCGATGCCACCCAGCTGCGCATCCTCGAGGCCGAGCGTCGCGACATGCAGCTGCGGGGCGTGGGGCTGTGCGGGGCCGAGCAGGAGGCCTTCAACGCTGCCACCACCGAGCTGGCGCGGCTGGCGAGCGACTTCGGCAACCACGTGCTCGATGCCACGAACGGCTGGACCCTGCGCCTGAGCGATCCTGCCGAGGTGGCCGGTCTGCCAGACAGCCTCCGGAAGCTGCTGGCCCAGGCCGCCCGCCAGGCGGGCCAGGAGCCCGGCGACGCCGACGCCACCGCCGAGCACGGCCCCTGGCTGCTAGGGCTCGACATGCCCCGGGTGATGCCCTTCCTCAAGTACGGCGCGCGCCGCGACCTGCGCGAGACCGTGTACCGGGCCCAGGTGGCCCGGGCCTCCAGTGGCGAGCTCGACAACCGCCCGCTGATCGAGCGGATCCTCACCCTGCGGGGGGAGCAGGCCCGGCGGCTGGGCTTTGCCAGCTGGGCCGAGATGAGCCTGGCCAGCAAGATGGCCGGCTCAGTGGGCGAGGTGGAGCAACTGCTGGAAGAACTGCGCGCCGCGGCCTACCCGGTGGCCCAGCAGGAGCTGGAGGCCCTGCGCGCCATCGCGAGCCGCCAGGGTGCCCCGGAAGCCGACGACCTCAAGCCCTGGGATGTGGCCTACTGGGCCGAGAAGCTGCGCCAGGAGAGCTTCGAACTCGACAGCGAAGCGCTGCGGCCCTGGTTCCCCCTGGAGCAGGTGCTGCAGGGACTGTTCGGCCTCTGCCAGCGCCTGTTCGACATCCGCATCGTGAGCACGGATCCGGGCGAGGCCCCCACCTGGCACCCCGATGTGCGTTATTTCCGCGTGCTCGATGGGGCCAGCGGCGCCTCCCTAGCCGCCTTCTACCTCGATCCCTTCAGCCGCCCCGGCAGCAAGCGTGGCGGCGCCTGGATGGATGAGTGTCTGGGCCGCTCCCGCACCGCCGCCGGCGAGCCGGTGCTGCCGGTGGCCTACCTGATCTGCAACCAGAGCCCGCCGGTGGGGGAGACCCCAAGCCTGATGACCTTCGACGAGGTGGAGACCCTCTTCCACGAGTTCGGCCACGGCCTGCAGCACATGCTCACCACCGTGGAGCGCCCCCAGGCCGCCGGCATCAACAACGTGGAGTGGGATGCGGTGGAGCTGCCCAGCCAGTTCATGGAGAACTGGTGCTACGACCGCGCCACCCTGATGGGCATGGCCCGCCACTGGCAAACCGGGGAATCCCTCCCCGAGGCCGACTACCAGAAGCTGCTGGCGGCCCGCACCTTCATGGGCGGCAGCGCCACCCTGCGCCAGGTGCACTTCGCCTTGACAGACCTGCGCCTGCACAGCGTCTGGAGCCCCGACGGCGGCCAGAGCCCGGAGCAGCTGCGCCGCGAGCTGGCCCGCACCACCACGGTGCTGGAGCCGATCCCCGAAGACGCCTTCCTCTGCGCCTTCAGCCACATCTTCGCCGGCGGCTACTCAGCTGGGTATTACTCCTACAAATGGGCCGAGGTGCTCAGCGCCGATGCCTTCAGCGCCTTCGAGGAGGTGGGACTGGATGTGGAAGATGAGGTGGTGGCCACCGGCCGCCGCTTCCGCGACACCGTGCTCTCCCTGGGGGGCAGCCGCTCCCCGGCAGAGATCTTCGAGGCCTTCCGCGGCCGGCCCCCCAGCAGCGAGGCCCTGATCCGCCATTCCGGGCTGGTGGAGGCCTGAGCATGGGGCTCAGGGCCTGAGGAGCTCGGCCACGATCAGCTCAAGCGCCCGGGCGTCGGTGATCAGCTGCTTGTGGTGCCACACCGGCAGGCGCACCCGCCGGCCCACGGGCAGCACGCCGGTCCAGCTGGGGATCACCATCCCATCGGTGAGGCACCAGAAGCTGCAGCACTCCACCTCATCCAGGGCCGAGCGGTCGGCATCGAGGCGCTCCAGCAGGGAGCTGGTGGGACTGAGATCGGCGATGCTGGCCAGCCAGCGCCGCGGCCAGGGCAGGGCGAGCAGGCTGCCCCGCTGGGGACTGCCCACCACCGTGAGCCGCCGCAGCCGCCCCCGGCCGCCGGCCAGCTGCAGCCAGGCACGGCCGATCACTCCGCCCATCGAGAAGCCGAGCAGGTCCACCGGCCGCTCCGGGCCGAAGTGCTCCTCCACCTGCCGGTGGAGCTGCCGGGCCAGCTCCAGCAGAGGCCGCTGACCGAGGCCATGGGGCAGATGGGGAATCAGCAGCGGGGCACGGCGGCCCTGCAGCTGTTCCTCGAGGCGGCGAAACAGGCGCGGGCTGTCCCACAGGCCATGCACCAGCACCAGGGGAACGGGAGCGGGGGTAGCCATCCGCCAAACAGGCCGGTGCCGCACGCTATGGCAACTGCGGCGCTCTGAAGATGGCGCCATGAAGAGCGCCTCCCCCCTCCGCGATGCCGGCCCGGCGCCGATCGCCAGCGCCTTCGCGCTGCCCAGCGACCTGCTCCACATCACCCCCCTGGGCCAGGGCAACGTGAACGACACCTACCTGGTGCAGTGCACCGGAGGGGAACGGGTGGTGCTGCAGCGGCTGAACACCCGGGTCTTTCCCCGGCCGGCGGAGGTGATGGCCAACCTCAGCCGCCTCTGTGCCCACAGCGCCGGCCGCCCATGGCCCCAGGCCGACCAGCCCCGCCGCTGGGATCTCCCCCGCCTGGTGCCCGTGCGCCCCGAGCGGGCTTCGGCCGGTGGGAACACCTGGCTGGAGCAGAACGGCGAATGCTGGCGCATGCTCACCTACGTGGCCGACAGCCACAGCCACGACACGCTGAGCACCCCGGAGCAGGCCGCCGAGGTGGGCCGGGCCCTCGGGGGCTTCCACCACCTGATCCACGACCTCCCCTGCACCGAACTGCACGACACCCTGCCCGGCTTCCATGTGACCACCGGCTACCTGGAGGCCTACGACAGGCTGGAGCGGCGACACCCCGCCGACCCGGCCGAGGCCCACTGCGCCGCCTTCATTGAGGCCCGCCGCCCCCTGGCGCGGGTGCTGGAGGATGCCCTCGCCAACGGCCAGCTGGCGCTCCGGCCGATCCACGGGGATCCCAAGGTCAACAACGTGCTGTTTGACAGCCGCAGCGCCAGGGCCGTGGCCCTGGTCGACCTCGACACGGTGAAGCCCGGCCTGCTCCACTACGACATCGGCGATGCCCTGCGCTCCGCCTGCAACCGGGCCGGGGAGGAATGCCGCGACCTCGGCGCCGTGCACTTTGATCTGGCGCTGGCCCGGCCCCTGCTGGCGGGCTATCTCGAACTGGCCGGGCCGATCCTCAGCGACGCCGACCGAGCCCTGATCCCCACCGCCGCCCGCCTGATCAGCTTTGAGCTCGGTCTGCGCTTCTACAGCGACCATCTCAACGGCAACACCTATTTCAAGGTGCAGCACCCCCGCCACAACCTGGACCGGGCACTCGTGCAGTTCCGGCTCACCGAGAGCATCGAGCAGCAGGAGCGGGCCCTCGAAGCGCTGGTGCGGGAGCTGGGTTGACAGCTGCATGGCACCCCCTCCACCCCTTCTCGCCCCCCGGCGGAGCGGCGGCCTCCTGGCGGCTCACCGCCCGGGCTGAACGGCAGGGCGACAGCCTGCTGCTGCACTACCGGCTGGAGGATCCCCGGGGCGGGCAGGGTGCTCCCCAGGGGCTGATCCTCGACGGCGCAGCGACCGGGCGAGGGGAGGCGGACCAGCGCCGCGACGATCTCTGGCAGCACACCTGCTTTGAGGCATTCCTCGCCATCCCCGGCGAGGAGTCCTACTGGGAACTCAACCTGGCCCCCGGGGGCGCCTGGAACCTCTACCGGCTCAGCAGCTACCGCGGCCCCCTGCAACCGGAGCTGACGGTGCAGCAGCTGCCCCTCAGTTGCCACCTGGGCCGGGGCTGTCTCGACCTGGAGACGGTTGTGCCCCTGCCGGCTCCCCTGGCCGCGGCAGCCACGCTCCAGCTCAGTCTCTGCGCCGTGCTGGAGGCGGAGGGGGGAGAACTCAGCTACTGGGCCCTCCACCACCCCGGCCCCGAGGCCGACTTCCACCGTCGCGACGGCTTCAGCCTGCTGCTGCCCTGATCGGCATCAGCCGGGGTGGGAGCGGCGCACCGCCACCTGGCCGCCGAAGCCCGGCACGGGGGCCGCACACTTGCGCAACTCCAGCTCCACCGGCACCGGTCCGAACAGGGCCGTGATCTCGACGAGGATCTGCTCGCTGTAATGCTCCAGGGTCTGGCAGCGAAGGTGGCGGGCCTGGCACTGCAGGGCGGCGATCAGGCGGCTGTAGTCGAGGGTGTCGGCGAGGTGATCGCTGCGACCGGCGGGAGCGAGATCCACGGCCAGCTCCAGGTCGAGCTCGAACCACTGGCCCAGCTCACGCTCGAAGGGCAGCACCCCCACGTGGGCCCAGAGGCGCAGGCCCCGCACCACGATCGAAGAGCACGGGTGAGGAGCCATCAGAGCGGCAGGCTGCGGTGGCTGAACTGGCGCGCGCCGCTGGCGTAATCGGCGGCGACATGGCCCTCGCCGCGCAGCCGGTAGCGGTAGGTCACCAGCCCCTCGAGGCCCACGGGCCCCCGCGGAGGCAGGGTCTGGGTGGAGATGCCCACCTCGGCGCCGAAGCCGTAGCGGAAGCCATCGGCGAAGCGGGTGGAGCAGTTGAGAAACACCCCGGCGCTGTCGACCGCCGCCAGGAAGTGATCCGCCGCCTGGGGATCCGTGGTGCAGATCGCATCGGTGTGGCGGGAGCCGTAGGTGGCGATGTGGGCGAGGGCCTCCTCCAGGTCGGCCACCACCTTCACCGCCAGGATCAGGTCGGAATACTCGGCGCTCCAGTCGTCCACCGTGGCCGCATGGAGCACCCCCAGGGCGACGGCAGCCGGATCGCCGCGCAGCTCCACCCCCGCAGCCGCGAAGGCCGCCACCGCCGCGGGGATGAAGCGCGGGGCGACCTCGGCGTGCACCAACAGGGTCTCGATCGCGTTGCAGGCGGCCGGGTATTGGGTCTTGGCGTCGAGGGCCACCCGCAGGGCCTGCTCCAGATCGGCGGCCCGATCCACAACCAGGTGGCAGACGCCGTCGGCATGGCCGAGCACGGGGATGCGGGTGTTGTCCTGGATGAAGCGCACCAGGGCATTCGAGCCACGGGGAATGATCAGGTCGACCAGACCATCCAGGCGCAGCAGGCCCAGGCTCTCCTCCCGGCTGGTGAGCAGCGCCAGCACGCCGGGATCGACGGCGCTGGCCGCCAGTCCCTGCTGCAGCGCCGCCAGGATCGCCGCACAACTGCGATTCGCTTCCCGGCCCCCCTTGAGCAGGGCGCCGTTGCCCGAGCGCACGGCCAGGGAGGCGATCTGCATCACGGCGTCCGGCCGGGCTTCGAAGATCACGCCCAGCACCCCCAGGGGCACCGTCACCCGCTCCAGCACCAGTCCCTGGTCGAGCTCCGTGTGCAGCTGGCGGCGGCCCAGGGGGTCGGCCAGGGCAGCCACCTGACGCACGCCGGCAATCGCCGCCTCAAGCTTGGCGGCATCGAGCTTCAGGCGGGCCACCAGCGCCGGAGCCAGGCCATCGGCCGCCGCGGCCTCCAGATCGGCCTGGTTGGCCGCGAGGATTTCCTGGCGGCGGGCGTCGAGCCCCCCGGCCATGGCGAGCACCGCCTGGCGACGCTCCGCATCGCCGCACTGGCCAAGGCCCATGGCGGCGCGGCGCACGCTGGCGGCACGCTGCAACAGATCGGGGCTGGGATCGGGAACGGCGCCGGCGGGGGCGGCGGGGACGGCATGGGTCATGCCCGACATCATCCCAAGCGAGCTGGCGCCCGATCCGGCGGCAGGGCGAGACGCTCAAGGGCCAGCCGCGCCGCCCCGAGGCGGCCGGCGCCGTTGCCCAGGGCGCAGCGCTCGATGCGCAGCCCCTCGCGGCTCACCGCGAGCACCCGCGCCTCCACCTCTTGCCACACCGCCGGCAGAAACAGGTCGCTGGCGGCACTGAGCCCGCCCCCGAGCAGCACCAGCTCGGGCGTGAACAGGTAGAGCAGGGAGCTGATGCCGGTCCCCAGGAGACGGCCGTAGGCCTGCCACACGGCCAGGGCCTCGGGATCGCCGGCCTGGCCCAGCCGCACCAGCTCCGGCGGCGGCAGGGGGCTGAGGCGGGCCAGGCCGGCGATGCTGCAATAGCTCTCGAGGGAACCACGGTTGCCGCTGTTGCAGGGGGGGCCATCGGGCTGGATGCCGATCAGGCCCGGCTCGGCCGCCGCACCGCCATGGCCGAGAAACAGGGCGCCATCGAGCAGCACCGCCCCACCCACCCCCGTGCCCAGGGTGAGCAGCAGCACATCGGCCGCGTCCCGGGCTGCTCCATGCCAGCGCTCACCGATGGCCGCGCAGTTGGCGTCGTTGGCGCAGGTGACCCGCCGCTCCAGCAGGGGCTCCAGCCAGGCCGCCAGGGGCACATCCCGCCATCCCGGCAGGTTGATGGCGATGCGCGCCACCCGCCCGTCGCGGTCGCTGGGGCCGGGATGGCCGATGCCCACCCAGGGGGCGAGCCGCTGGGGATCGAGCTCAGCGATCGCCTCGGCGATGGCCACCGTCACCGCCCCGGGCATGGCCGGCCGCGGGGTGGGCACCTCCAGCTCGGCCAGCAGGGTGCCCTGGCGATCGAAGCGCCCGAGCTTGATGGCCGTGCCGCCCAGGTCGACGCCGATCAGCTGGTCGGCGCCGGCAGCCCCCGCAGTCAGGTCGGCAGGCATGGGCATCAGAACCGGAAGAACACCTGCAGCTGGGTCTGCCATGACCCTTCGGTGTCGATGGAGCCCTGGATGTTGAGCAGCTCGGAGGCCTTGATCGTGAGGTTGAGCTGGGGAGGGGCATTATCGACGTTGGGGGCCGCCAGCACCGAGGCGTTGAAGCGCTCACTGATGTCGAGGCCCAGCTCCGTGGCCACCACCAGCTGGGGGGGGACCCGCTCGGAGCGCTGCTCCGAGCCCCGGGGCACCGCCTGGTTCACGTAGGCCGGATAGATCGCCAGGCTGAGGCGCTGGCCGAAGGCATCGCCGAGGGTGCCGAGAATCGGCGACAGCAGCGACTGGCCCACCACCGTCGCCAGGGCAGCGCCGGCGCCGGAGCCCACCACCCCGGCCAGGGTGTTGCCGCCGATCAGGGCGATCAGGCGATCCTCCGGCAGGGGGGGGCTGCTGCGCAGGCGGATGTTGTCCGCAAGGCGATCGGCCGGACCGCTCACCGTGAGATAGACGCGCACCAGGTTGAGCTGGTTGAGGGAATTGCTGCTGCCCTGGCTTTCCAGCCGGGCCAAGGAAGGCGAGAGCTGAAGCGCCCCGGAGGTGCTGTCGCTGTACACGCCACCGGCATTGAGGCTGTCGGAGACCTGGGTGCGCAGGGTGATGTCAAGGAAGGGCACCAGCCCCATCGACGGCGTGAAGACCGCGACGTTGGGGGCACCGGGGTCCAGGTTGAAGGTGGTGGTGAACAGGCCGAGACGCCCCTGCTTGAGCCGCACCACCCCCCGGGCCTGGATCGAGGGATCGAGGGGCCCGTCAATCTGCAGGCTGCCCTGGGTCTGGAAGTTGGCCAGACCGGGCACCGTCACCGCCAGATCGGGGCCGAGGTTGAGGCGCAGGCCCGCGAAGCGGATGCGGTTGAGATTGGGGATCAGGGCCCGCAGCTGCTCGCTGGTGGCACTCTCCACATCCGGGCCGTAGAGCACGAGCGGAGCGTTGAAGGCCCAGCGCTCCTCCGCCAGGGTGGCGACGCTGGTGGCACCGCTGGCCGGGTTGCCGTCGGCAGCCAGGCGGGAGGGCTGCACGTTGATCGAGCCCCTGGCCAGGGCCAGCTCCCCGGCCACGGCGAGGCCAGCCAGGCTGCCGCCCACCTCCAGCTCCCCATTGGTGACGGCCCGCACCCGCGGGAAGCGGAAGGGCAGATCGGTGAGGGTGAGGCGCAGGCGGGCTTCCTCCCCCTGGCTGGTGCGCTGGGGGGTGAGCAGGCCAAGGCTGCCGCTGCCGGCGAGCCTGCCCTTCTCCCCCACCCGGGCACTGAAGTCCTGGAGGAACAGCTGCTCGAAATCGAAGAGCACCGTGGCCTGGAGATCCTGCACCGGCTGATCGAGCAGCGTGAGGGTGCCGTTCTGCAGGCGCAGGAAGCCGTTGGCGACCGGCTGGTTCACGCTGCCCCGCACCAGCAGCTGCAGGTCGGCACTGCCCTCCTTCCAGGTGAGGGCGGGCTGGGCCAGCCGGCTCAGGAAGATCAGACCGGCGTCCCGGCTGCTCAGACGCAGCTCCACCCCGTCCTGGCGAGGGTCCAGGGGCACCCGCCCGGCCAGGTCGATGCCACTGTCGGCCCCGGCCGCCCGCAGGCCGAGATCCACATCGAGCATCTCGCCCGCAAGGTTGACGCTGCCGCGCTGGAGCAGGAGGTCGGTCTCGCCCAGGCCGGCGTCCTCGAGGGCCAGGCTGAGGGCCAGCTGGGGCTCGGCCGCCAGGCGGTAGCGGCCCCGCAGGGCCAGGCTGCCGCGCAGCTCCGCCGGCACGGGCGTGAGCAGGGCGAGCAGGGCCAGGGGCACACCACTGAGCGAGAGCGTGCCATCCCCCAGGCGCAGGGGGCCCGCCAGGGTCAGCTCCATGGGCTTGGCGGTGAGAGCGGTGTCGCGGTCCTCCCCCGGCAACCAGAGATGGCCGCGCACCTGGGCATCGACCCGCGTGTCGAGCAGACGGGGGCCCTGGAGCGTGGCCTGCAGGTCGAAGCGGGCAGCCACCCGCTCCAGGCGCTCGGCGGCGGAGAGCCGTTGCTGCTGCTCCCGCCCCTCCAGCACCCGGGCCCGGGCCCGGTTGAGAGCCTCCAGCTGCTGGTCGAGGCTGGAGCCGAACGAATCCAGCAGCAGGCTTCCCAGATCGATGGCACCGTCGGCACCGGCCAGGTCGGAGGCCCGGCCCGGATCACGGCCCGGGCGCCCGTTCCAACGGGGCCAGGCCTCGAGCAGCTGCCGCACGAGGCCATCCTGCAGCCCCCGACCCTGGAGGCTGGCGCGGTAGGCGCCCTGCCACTGGCCCGCCCAGTCAAAGCTGAGGGAGCCCCCCGACTGGGGACTGATCTCCCCGCGGGCCTGGTAGCGGCGGTTGCCGTAGCGGCCATCCAGGCGCAGCTCGCGGGCCACCACCCCGAGCACACTCGCCTGCCGCAAGGTCACCTGGCCGCGGAAGGCCAGGGGCTGGAGTTCGAGCACCCCCCCGCCACTCAGGTCCCCTTGGAGCGCCTGAAAACCACCGGTGGGCCCGAGGGCCGCGGCCAGGCCCCCGAGCGGCAGAGCCTGGGCCTGCCAGCGGTAGGCCCTGGGCGTTCCCACCAGGCTGAGCTGGCCGCCACCGCGCTCCAGGTCGATCGCCACGGGCACCCAGCGGCGGTCGAGGCGGGCCTCCAGGCGCCCATCCCCGCCCTCCGGCTGCATCTGCAGCAGGCCGCCACCGGCCGCCTGCCCGAACCAGTCGCCGCGCCAGCGCTCCGCCAGCTGGAGCGGACCGGCCCGAAGCTGGCTGAATTGGAGGCGAAACGAGGGGGTGAGGGCCTCGAGAGGGCCGCGGATCGTGCCCTCCGCCGCCAGCACACCGCCGAGCTGGGTACCGAAGATCGGCCCCAGACGCTCGAGGGGGTAGCCCAGAACCGTGAGCTGGAGATCGAGCGGACCGCTGCGCAGGGCAACCCGCCCGCCGGGGCTGGAACTGCCCCCCGTCCCGAAGCGCAGGGGCAGGCTGCCGTGGGCGCGCAGATGGGGGCTGGAGAAGTCGTCGAGGACCAGACGCTGATCGGCCCAGGCCAGTCGGGCCTGCCAGGGGCCGAGGAGGGGATTGCCACTTTGGGCGGCGACACCACCCAATCGCGGCTGCCGCCAGGTGCCTCCCAGGTTGAACGTTCCGCGCACCGGACCACCGAGGAGGGGGAGGGGGGTGCCGGGCTTCAGGGGCAGATCCCGGGGCTCCAGCTGCCAGTCGCCAGCCAGCACCGGGGCACCCACCAGCTGTCCCCGGGCCCGCAGCCAGGAACTGCCGCTGCGCAGGTCCAGGCGGTCGAGGGCCAGCTGCCGCCCCTGCCACGACGCCTTGAGGGCGACCCGTCCCCGTCGATCCCCCCAGCGCCAGGCGACGTCCGGAACCTGCAGCGCCAGACCCTGGCACTGCAGGGGCAGATCCGCCAGCGCCAGCGGGGACTGGGAGCCGGCCGGCCGCCAGCTGCCCCCCCGCAGTTGCAGGGACCCCTGGCAATCGGGCCGCCCCGCCATCCAGGCCAGCTGCAGTCGACCGTCAAGCCGCCCCCGCAGCTGGCCGGGCACCGCCAGGGGCTTCACCAGCTGCTCGAGGGCCAGGTCCCGGCTCCAGAGCTGGGCCCGCCAGCGGCCCAGGCGCCAGCTGCCACCCCCCCGCAGCACCAGGGGATAGCGGCGGACCATGGGGCCGGTGGTGCCGGCCCAGCCCAGATTCAGCTGGCCGCTGAGGGTGGCACTTTGGGGCTGAATGGCCGCACTGCCCAGGGCCACCAGCTCCAGGCCCGAGTCGGGCAGGCGCACCTGGGCCGGTTCAAGCAACCGCAGGCGCGCATCGATGCGGGGGCTGGGCTGCCCCGGTCGCCAGGCCCCCAACTGCCAGAAGCCCCCCTTGGGATTGCGGCGCAGGTCCACCGACACCTGGCTGAGGTTCAGCTGCAGCACGGGCAGCCGGCGGCGAAGGCTGCTCAGCAGGTCGAGACTGACGCCGATCCGGCCGATGCGGGCCTGGGAGGGGTCGGAGGGCTGGGGCAGCAGACGGCTCGGTCCCAGCTGCAGCCCCGACCAACCCAGCCCCTGGTAGGGGCCGAGCTGGAGGGTGTGGCCCAGGGTGGCGCCGAGCTGGCGTTCGAGGTCCGGGCGCCAGCGGCCATAGAGCTGGGCCGCCAGCCGGTCGAGAGAGACGACCAGGGCAGCGGCGGCGGCGATCCCCCCGCCCACCACCAGCCAGGGCAGCAGATCGGATGCGCGCCGGCGGGGCCGAAGGGGGCGTTGGGGCGACGGCGGGGGCCCTGGGGCTGGCAACTCCGCCATGAACCTCGGAGACCCCGTGCCGCGATGGGCGCAATATAAGGGCGTTGAACAGCCGTCCTGGATCCCGATGAGCACCGACCCGATCCTGCTGGTGGCCGGCGAATGGCTCGGGGCTGCCAGCGGAGTTCTGGCCGTGCTCACCGTGGCCGGCTACCTGCTGCGCTGGGGAATCCGCTTCCGCCTGGTGGGGGTGACCAGCTTCACGGCCCTGCTGGCCCTCTCCTGCCTGGCCTTCGCCGTGAGCTACCGGCCCCGGGTGGCGGTGGCAGGGGCGGTGAGCGTGCCGATCGTCTTCGACAACGGCGCCGACCTGGTGGTGGCCGCCGCCCCGGCCGAGATCCCCGCCGCCGCCGTCGCGCCGACGGTGGAGCAGGTGGCCCGCAACCTGCGGGGCAACGGGCGCCAGACCAGCGATGCCACCGTGCGGGTGCGACTGCGCCAGGTGCGCCAGCTGGCGCCGGGCCTCAGTGAGCCGGTGGTGCTGGCCGAGGCCCGCCGCAACCTGATCACCGGTGAGGTGGACCTGCAGGGTTGAGGGGGCTCCCGGCTCTGCGGCCGTACCCGATGGCCTGGTCCCTGCCCGCCCACGCCCGCCGCGAGCAACGCGCCCTGCTGGCGGCGGGGATCGACAGCTGGCGGGCCTTGGCGGACCTCAGCGAGGCCCAGCTGACTCAGCTGGCCCTCGAGCAGGGTGCCAGCGCAGTGACCCTGCGGCGGTTGCGGGGCCAGGCCCAGCTGGTGGTGGACCTGCAGCTGGAACCGGCCCAGGCGGCGCTCCTGCTGCATGCCGGCATCGCCGATGCCCGGGGATTGGCCCAGGCCGATCCCCAGCAGCTCTGGGTGCAGACCGGCCGCCTGCAGCGGCGTCTCACCGGGGAGGCGGTGACCCCGCCCGATCTGGCGACGGTGCGGCGCTGGATTGAGCGGGCTCGCCGGGCCAGAAACTGACCCCCGACGCCACTGGCGGGCCTGTGCGAGCCCCTGAAATGGATGCAGCCGCATTGGCAGGCATGGCTGGACACCCGCGCGCGCCCTTCAGGAACCGGGCACTGGCCCTCGGGCTGATCGGGGTCCTGCTCGGAGCTGCGGCCCCTGCCCTGGCCCAGTCAAACCTGCTGGAGTCGGTGAAACGCAACCCGGGCCAGGCGCGCAAGCTCTGCAACCAGTTGCGGACGTTCAACCAGCAGGGGCTGTCGTACACCAGCAAAAAGGCCCTGCAGCAGATCGCCAGCCAGGAGAACCTCAGCCTGATGGACGCCGAGGTGCTCACCACCTACGTGGTCGGCCTGCACTGCCCCGACGTGCGCTGAGTGAGTGGCCCGAGCTGGCGGGATGCCTGGATGCGCTGCCGGGATGGCACCCGGCTCGTGAGCCGCCTCTGGCAACCCGACGGAGAGGGTCCGTGGCCGGTGCTGCTGATGCGCCAGCCCTACGGGCGGGCGATCGCCTCCACGCCCACCCTGGCCCATCCCGCCTGGTTTGCGCGCCACGGCTTTCTGGTGGTGGTGCAGGACGTGCGCGGCCAGGGTGACTCGGAGGGCGACTTCCACGGCTTCGCCCAGGAGGCCCGGGACAGCAGGGACTGCCTGCGCTGGATCCGCCAGCTGCCCGGCAGCAATGGGCGGGTGGGCACCTACGGCTTCTCCTATCAGGGGTTCACCCAGCTGGTGGGCCTGCCCGATCCGCAGGACCCGGAGCCATCCCTGCCCGACTGCCTGGTGGTGGCGATGGCCGGCCTGGACGAGCGCCTGCACTGGGCGAGCAGCGGCGGCGCCCACTGGTGGGCCCTGGGACTGGGCTGGGGGTTGCAGCTGGCCGCCCTCGCCTGCCGCCGCCGGGGAGATCGGCAGGGGTGGCAGGCGATCCGCCACAGCCTCGAAAGCGGCCGCTTTCTCGAGGACGGCCCCGACCTGCTCGCCCGCCATGATCCCGGCGGCATGGCCTGGCGGTGGCTCCAGAGCGATCCCGCCGATCCGGCCGGTTGGCCACAGCACGCGGTGGCGACCGCCCTGCTGCAGCGCCCCCTGTTGCTGGTGGGGGGCTGGCACGATCCCCACCTTGAAGGGGTGCTCGATCTCTGGCAGCGGAGCCAGCAGGCGGGAGGAGCTCCCCGCCTGCGCATCGGGGCCTGGACCCACCTCAACTGGCAGGAGGGCCTGGATGCCCTGCACCTGGCGTTCTTTCGCCAGCACCTGCAGGGTGGGGCGGAAGACCCGGCCCTGCAGCCACCGCTGGCCGTGCAGAACAGCCGCAGCGGTGCCTGGCTGCCCCCCCCCGGCGCCGGCCCCCTCAACAGCGATCCCTGCAGCAGCGATCCCAGCAGCAGCGATGGGGCGGGGCGGCGATGCTGGGCGCTGGCGGGAGATGGGCTGGCCACCGCCGGGCCTGGGGGGCAGCTGCTCCCGGTCGGCGAGACCGACGGTCAGGCAGGGGACGAAGCCAGGGGACGAACGGTGTGGCTGGTGCACGACCCCTGGCGGCCGGTGCCGGGCCGGGGCGGGCACCTGGGCCTGGATGCGGGGATGGGTGAGCGCGGCGATCTCGATGGCCGCCGCGACGTGGTCTGCTTCACCAGCGCTCCCCAGACCCAGGGGTGGCAGCTGCTGGCCCGCCCGCGGCTGCAGCTCACGGTGCAGGCCGACCAACCGGGCTTCGATCTCTGTGCGGCCCTCTCAGTGGTCACCCCCGAAGGCCGCGTGCTCCAGCTCGCGACCGGGGTGCAGCGCCACCGGGGCAAGAGCTGCCTGCAGGCGGCCCCGCGGGAGGTGATCCTGCAACCGCTGCTGCTGGACCTGCGGCCGGGCGAACGCCTGCGGCTGTCGCTGGCGGCGGCGGCCTGGCCCCAGATCGCCGTCAATCCCGGCGACGGCAGCCCGCCCTGGGGCGGCAGCGGCCCGGAGCACCGGGTGATCACCCTCACCCTGGAGCTGGAGGGGGCTCACCTCGATCTGGAGCCCCTCTGGCCCTGTTCCGCCGGGAATCTTCCGGCAAACTGTGGCGACCCGATCAGCCCCTCGTGATGTCGCGCCCTGCCCTGCTGGCCCTGGCACTGCTCAGCAGCCTGGCCTGCCATTCGAGCGTCGGAGCGGGCATCGCCCCGGTGGCAGCCCAGGGGGTGGAAGCCGGCCGGCCGGGCACCAACGCCCTCACGGTGGAGCAGGCCCGGGCCGCCGCCGACCGCATCCTCCAGGCGATCAAGATCGAGGACGCCAACCTGCGCTTCGCCCAGTTCTCGGAGCGCCTGAAGGCGATCAGCAGCCCGTCGATGGTGGCGGAAACCATGCGCAAACAGCCGAAACTGCTGAGCTGGACCCTGCTGAGCGTGCGCGGCGGCCTGCAGACCACGACGGTCGAGGCCTCGCTGAAGACGAGTGCCGGCACCCGCGACCTGTTCATGGTGCTGAACAACAAGGGCGAACTCGACGGCTATCACCTCGACCTCACCGATGCCAAGGCCACCCAGGTGGCGGCCGACTTCGTGCGGGCCCTGAGCAGCGGCCACTTCATCACCGCCCGCAGCTTCCTCAGCCTGCCGCTGCAGGAGGAGCTCAGCCCGGCGGCCCTGCAGAGCAAGTGGCAGCAGCTGCAGCGCTACACCGGCAACTACGTGGCCGTGCGGCGGGTGGTGGCCGCCGAGCACAACAGCGACAGCCAGCTGGTGCTGGTGAACACCGAGTTCAACCGCACCACCGACACCCTGTTCGTGGTGCTCAACCAGAACAACGAGATTGTGAGCGTCGATTTCCCCCAGGACCCGATCCAACCCCGGGCGGTCAGCGCCCCCCTGCGCTGAGGGCATTCCCTGGCACACAGGCTCTGGGGCCAGGGAAACCCGCTTAAGCTCCCGCCAACACTGCCGATCTGCGATGGCCGTCCCCTGTCTCGACTGGATGGCTGAGGACGCCCTGCGGCTGGCGGAATGCCGGCACGACCACCCCTTTGCGGTGCTTGGCCCCCAGCCCCTGGAGAGCGGCGGTTGGGTGGTGCGGGTGTGGATGCCCGAGGCCGAGCGGGTGGAGCTGCTGCTCGGCGCGGACTGCATCCCCACCACCACCCTCCACCACCCCTGGGTCTTTGAGGCGGAGCTGGCCGGCAACCCCGGCAGCGGCTACCGGGTGCGGGTGCTGCGGGGCGACATCACCCACGAGGCCCATGACCCCTGGGCCTTCCGCGAGGAGTGGATGGGGGAACTCGACCGGCTGCTGTTCGCCGAGGGGAACCACCACCACGTCTGGCGCAAGATGGGCGCCCACCTCACCACGCGCGACGGCGTCGCCGGGGTGATGTTCTGCCTCTGGGCCCCCAATGCCCGCAGCGTGGCGGTGCTGGGCAACTTCAACGGCTGGGATGGACGCCACCATCCGATGCAGAGCCGACTGGGGGGCTGCTGGGAGCTGTTCGTCCCGGGCCTGGGGGCGGGTGAGATCTACAAATACGAGGTGCGCGCCCAGAACGGGCACTGCTACGCCAAGGCCGACCCCTACGGCTTCCGCCACGAGGTGCGGCCGGCCAACGGCTCGATCGTCGAGCCCCTGGCCGGCGGCCATGCCTGGGGCGACGGGGCCTGGATGGCGGAGCGCGACAGCCGCAATCCCCTCGACCAGCCCTTGGCGGTGTACGAGATGCACCTGGGCAGCTGGATGCACGCCGGTGCCGACGATCCCTACATCGAGCCCGACGGCACGCCGCGCCCGCCGGTGCCGGCCGCCGATCTCAAGCCCGGTGCCCGCCTGCTCACCTATCCGGAACTGGCCGAGCGGCTGATTCCCTATGTGAAGGCCCGCGGCTTCACCCACATCGAACTGATGCCGATCTCCGAGCATCCCTTCGATGGCTCCTGGGGTTACCAGGTGACGGGCTGGTATGCCCCCACCAGCCGCTATGGCACGCCCGATGAATTCCGGGCCTTTGTCGATCGCTGCCATGCCGAAGGCATCGGCGTGATCCTCGACTGGGTGCCAGGCCACTTCCCCAAGGACGCCCACGGCCTGGCCTTCTTCGATGGCGCCCATCTCTACGAGCACGCCGATCCACGCATCGGCGAGCACAAGGAATGGGGCACGCTGATCTTCAACTACAGCCGCAACGAGGTGCGCAACTTCCTTGTGGCCAACCTCGTGTATTGGTTCGAGGAATTCCACATCGACGGCATCCGCGTCGATGCGGTGGCCTCGATGCTCTACCGCGACTACCTCCGCCCCGATGGCGAGTGGCTGCCCAACGAGCACGGCGGCCGCGAGAACACCGAGGCCGTGCGCTTCCTGCAGCAGGCCAACCACGTGCTCTTCCAGCACTTCCCCGGCGCCCTCTCGATCGCCGAGGAATCCACCACCTGGCCGATGGTCACCCAGCCCACCCACATCGGCGGCCTGGGGTTCAACCTCAAGTGGAACATGGGCTGGATGCACGACATGCTCGATTACTTCGAGCTGGATCCCTGGTTCCGCCAGTTCCACCAGAACAACGTCACGTTCTCGATCTGGTACGCCTACACCGAGAACTTCATGCTGGCCCTCAGCCACGATGAGGTGGTGCACGGCAAGAGCAACCTGCTGCACAAGATGCCGGGCGATGACTGGCAGAAGTTCGCGAACGTGCGCGCCCTGCTGGCCTACATGTGGACCCACCCCGGGAAGAAGACGATCTTCATGGGGATGGAGTTCGGCCAGCGGGCCGAGTGGAACGTGTGGGGCGACCTCCAGTGGGATCTGCTCCAGCACGAACCCCACCAGGGACTGCAGCGGCTGGTGGACGATCTCAACAGCTTCTACAAGGGCGAGCGGGCGCTCTGGGGTGACGACTTCAGCGAGTACGGGTTCCAGTGGA
>Ga0194130_10000861_pt1 | contig 53312 bp, 43 predicted proteins | sample TA2KigsurfametaG_FD_160084 | JGI IMG/M metagenome (GOLD analysis project Ga0194130, IMG submission 160084) | Freshwater microbial communities from Lake Tanganyika, Tanzania - TA2015050 Kigoma 12 surface | ecosystem: Environmental > Aquatic > Freshwater > Lake | place: Tanzania: Lake Tanganyika...
GGACCGCCGCATCCGTGCGGCGGGGGCGCTGGTTTCACGCGGCAAAGCCATCCTGGCCTTTGCCGGCTGGAGGGACCGCCGCATCCGTGCGGCGGGGGCGAGTGAGGGTCGGCGCGGTAGCCTGCTCGGACGATTCCCGCCGAGAGAGCCGCCATGGACCGCCTCCGGAATGCCCGCTACGACGTCGTCTACGGCAGCGGCTGCTCCGCGGAGCTCGTCGCCGCTGCCGCTGGCAGCCGAGTGCTGCTGGTCACGGATCCGTCGCTGTGGAAGGCCTACGGCGATCGGTTTGCCGTGCTCGAGCCGCAGCTGGTCATGACCCGCTCGATGGAGTCACGCGTCCTCGAGGAAGAGCATGCCGCCCTTGGGCCGTTCGATCTGGCGGTCGGCCTCGGCGGCGGCATGGCGATGGACATCGCCAAGTACCACGCCTGGAAAGCCGGCCGGCCGGTCTATCAGGTGCCGACGGCGATTTCGGTCGACGCCATGTTTTCCTACCCGATCGCGCTCCGCGTCGACGGCAAGGTGCAGTATGTCGGCGAGATGATTCCCGAGAAGATCTACTGCGATTTTGCCATCGTCCGATCGGCCCCGCCGGTGATGAACCGCTCCGGGGTCTGCGATCTGCTCAGTTGCCATACCGCCCTGTTCGACTGGAAGCTGGCCGTGGCTCGTGGTCACGGCCGGATGGACGACGAGCTCTGGCAGCGGACGTCCGGGATCCTCGCCGATGTCAAGGAGAACCTCGCCGAGATCCACGACGTCAGCGAACGGGGGCTGCGGATGCTGATGGAGGGGTTTCGGTTCGTGGCCGTCGAAAACCTCCGCGTCGGCCACTGCCAATACGAGGAGGGGTCCGAGCACTTTTTTTACTACTGCCTGGAGTCGCTGACGCGGAAGCATTTCCTCCACGGCAAGGTGGTCAACCTCGGGATCTTCCTGATGAGCCTGCTCCAGGAAAACGAGCCGGAGGCGATCCAGTCGATCCTCGACCGTGCCGGGGTGCCGATCCATCCTGACTCGATGGGGATCGGCTACGCCGATGTCCGCGAGGCACTGCGGACCTGCAACCGCTATGTCCGCGACAAGGGCTACAGCTACTCGATCCTCAACGAGCGCGAGATCACCGAGTCGTTCATCGACCGGGCGCTCGATTTGCTCCGTTCCCGGTTCGATCCGACCGCGGGCGCGTGACGGCTGCCGATGACCACGAGGCTGACGGAAGAGACGCGGTTCCGGGCGGCCCACTTCCTGTTCTGGGCCATGTCGGCGGCGGTGCTCGGCTACTGGGTGATGTACTTCGAGGGGGAGCGGCAGCTCGCCGCCTCGGAGATCGGCGTGATGATGTCGCTGTCCGTCGGGGCGGCGCTGGTCGGGCAGTATGCCTTCGGACTTCTCTGCGACCATCTGCGAAGCAGCCGCTGGCCGATCGTCGCCGCCGCGCTGTCGTTCGCGGCGGTCGCCGCCGCGCTGCCGTTGGTGACCGGTACCGTCTGGATCCGCGTCGCGCTGGCGCTGCTCGGCTTCTTCCAGCAGCCGATCGGCCCGATGCTCGACGCCTGGACCCTGCGGTTCCTCGATCGCGAGGGCGCGGCGCACCGGTTCGGGAGGATCCGCGGCTTCGGCTCGCTCGGTTGGGCGGTCACCGCCCTGGCAACGGCGTTTCTCGTCGTCGGCGTCTCGTGGAACGCGCTGTTCATCGTCGCCGTCGTCGCCGCGGTGCTCCTCGCCGCGGTAGTCGCCATGCTACCGGCCGCGGCCGCGGCGGACGACGGGCGGATGGCGAACAAGGCATCGTTCGCTCCGGGGCGGGCCCTGGCCCGCCTCGGAGCGAATCCACGCTACGTGTTCCTGCTCGCCGTCGTGTTCCTGATGTATCTCGGTGTGCAGACGACGTTCAATTACCAGGGGCTGTTGATCAAGGGGGCCGGCGGCGGAGTCATCGAACTGGGGTGGACGTTCTTCTTCGGGGTGATGTGCGAGATGCCGGCGATGTTCCTGGCGGCGTGGTGGCTGCCGCGTTCGTCCCCCCGGCGGCTGATGATCGTCGCCGGCATCCTCTACATGGTGCGTTACGCCCTGATCATCTTCTTCCAGACGGCATGGATCGTCACGGCGACCGCCTGCCTCGAAGGGCTGGCGTTCGGCCTGCTGCTGTCGGCGCTGCGCGCTGCCGTGTTCGCGGTCGTCGACGAGGAGGTGCAGACCCTGGCGATGACCGTCGTCGATGCGACGTTCCTCGGCCTGACCGTTCTCGTCGGCGGGGTGGTGGGTGGCTGGGTGATCGAGCGGTCCTCGGTCTTCCATCTCGTCGCCGCCTGTGCCGCGTGCAGTGGCATCGCCGTCGGGCTCCTCATGGCCGGCGGACGGTTCGACGTGCCGGCCGCGGCGGAGCGATCGTCGTCATGAGCGTGCCGCACACGGGGGGACGCCCGGAAAGGGACGCGATGAACGGCTTCTCGATCCGCAGGGGAACCGTCGCCGACGACGCGGCGGCGGCGTACGTCTGCCTCAAGACCGGAGACCACGGCGCCGACGGGGAGGGACTGTACCGCGATGATCCCGCAGCGCTCGGTCGCATCTATGTCGGTCCGTACCTCGCCTTCGAGCCCGATCTGAGCCTGATCCTCGAAGACGAGTCTGGCGTCTGCGGCTACACGCTCGGGGCGTTCGACTCGCGGTCGTTCTACGAGCGCTACGAGCGGGAATGGCGACCGCGGCTGGTCGCCCGGTTTCCTCTCCCCGGTGGCGATCCGGCGAACTGGACGCGCACGCAGTCGGTCCACGCCCTCTACCACCGCCCGTGTTACGACTGCCCAGAGCCCTATCACCAGTATCCGTCGCACCTCCACATCGATCTCCTCGAGCGGGCCTGTGGCCAAGGCCACGGACGGCGGATGATGGAGGCGGTGATGGACAAGCTCGCGGCTCGCGGATCACCCGGCGCCCATGTCGGCGTCAGCGCCCGCAACGCCCGGGCGTTGGGGTTCTACGCCCGGCTCGGGTTTCACGAGCTGCTGCGGACGGGATCGGCGACCGACGGAACCGTCTATCTGGGAAAACTGTTCCGCTGAGCCGGCGGTGGTGCCGCATCGACCAGCCGCTCACGATGTCCCTCGGGCCGGTTCCCGGTTCACTCGCGGCGGACGATCAGTTCGATCCCCTCGACGCCGGCCACGATGCCGCGCTCACCGCTGGAGAGGGATTCACCGTGCACCGCCCTGGCCTGCCACGCCGTCCCCCGGTGTCGCACGGTCCCGGCGGCCTGGTCGGTGACGGGCGTCTCCACCACCACTGCCGCACCGACGTGGTCCAGGTAGCCGTGACGATAGCGGAAAGAGCGAAGGAGGAGCGGCCGGAGCACGAACGCGGATGCCGGCGCCGCGGTCGCCGCCAAGACGATTTGCCACGGCGTCGACAGCGTGGCTCCCGCCGCCAACAGCGCGCCGACGGCCAACGCTCCCAGACCACAGAAAATCAGGACCGCTGCCCCCGAGGCGAGCTCGAGCGCCACCAGCGCGAATCCCAACGCGAGCCAGATCGTCGACGGTGTGAGCATGTCGCTCATCGGATCCTCCCTGGTTCCGGCGCGTCTCCGGACCGTCCTCCCTTGTCCGACTGCTTGACGACCGACATCGCCGCCGCGATCACCCCACCGAGGTCGGCGAAATTCGCCGGCAGGATCATCGTGTTGGTCTCCTTGGCGAGCTTGCCGTACTGCTCGACGACCCGCTCGGCGACACGGAGCTGGACCGCTTCGAGACCGCCCTCGGCACGGATCGCCTCGGCAACACGGCGGATGCCCTGCGCGGTGGCCTCGGCGACGGCGATGATCGCCGACGCCTCTCCCTCCGCCTGGTTGATCTGCTGCTGCCGCAACGCTTCCGACTCGAGCACCACCTTCTGCTTTTGCCCCTCGGCCATGTTGACGGCCGACTGCTGCTGCCCTTCGGATTGGAGGATCGTGGCCCGCTTCTCACGCTCCGCCTGCATCTGCTTTTCCATCGCCACCAGCACGGTATCCGGCGGGGTGATGTTCTTGATCTCGTACCGGAGCACCTTGACCCCCCAACCTGATGCCGCCTCGTCGATCGCGGCGACGACGGCGGCGTTGATGTTGGCACGCTCCTCGAAACACTTGTCGAGCACGATCTTCCCGATCTCGGAACGCATCGTTGTCTGCGCCAGTTGCGTCACCGCGAAGGTGTAGTTCGCGATCCCGTACGACGCGAGTTTGGGGTCGATCACCTGGAGGAAGACGACGCCGTCGACCGCCACCTGGACGTTGTCCTTGGTGATGCAGACTTGCTCCGGGATGTCGAGTGCGCCCTCCTTGAGCGTGTGGCGGTAGGCGAGCCGGTCGATGAACGGGATGATGACGTTGAGGCCCGGTGTGAGAACTCCGTTGTAGCGGCCCAGCCGCTCGACGACGTACGCGGTTTGCTGCGGCACGATACGGATGCCGAGGAACACGACGAGGAGAAGGACGATCGCAGCGACGACGGCGACGATTTCCATGGTGAGCCCCTGACGAGAGAAGATTCCGGTTAGGGAGAGTAATTCCGCCACACGGGTGGTGCAATCGGCGGGCCACCGCTACCTGCCCGCGGCAACGGATCCGCCGCACCGGCGGCAGCCAGCGGCGGACGTCGTCGGAATGGACGTGTGAATCCCGGCTGTAGCCGTCACAGCAGTCGTAGTGGACGGTGACGAACCGCGTACCGGCTGGCCGCTGCCCCGGCCTCCTCGGCCGTCATCACTCCGGGCAGCGACAGGCCCAACAGCCCCGCACCCCCGGCCTGGAGCATCGCGCGGCGGCCCGTGCGACGCGACAGTACGGCCGGTACCCCGAGGATTTCGAGCATCGTCGATATCCCCTCGCGCGCGCCGCCAGCCCCGAGGGCGGCCCTCGAACGTCAGTCGTCGGCCGAGATCGTACCGGGTCCCGATCCGACGGTCTTCTCGTAGCGGCCGTCTCCACTCTTGACGTACTTCGTGAAGCCGAGGCGATCGAGATTCCTGTCGGACAGCGACGCCGCTCCACCGGACGCGGCATGCTTGCCGCCGATCGCGAAGCCGGTGATCACCCGCCGCACCGGGGCGCCCGTGTCCGGGTGGCGCTCCAGTGGAGCGGCCGACATCGCCTCGATCCGCTCGAAGCGGTCACCACCGCTCCCGTCAGGCAGGATCGTCTCGTAGACGTAGGTCGGCATGGGGAGCAGATCGGTCGGGGCGGTGCAGGGAGCGGTCTCACGAGGGTGGAACGCTCGCGAAGATCCATCCTCCGTCGGGTGGTGAACCGACGGAACACGATCGCTTCCGGGCGGTGAGGCTCGGCAGGATGCCGTACGCACCGGACGATGGCAGTTTGCAGGCGATCAGTCGGGGCGACTGGATTCGAACCAGCGACCTCTACGTCCCGAACGTAGCGCTCTAGCCAGGCTGAGCTACGCCCCGATCGACGGCCTGCGGCAGCGCCACCGACGGCGCTTCTCTGACTTGACCATGGAATGTACCGCTCGCGGCCTGCCGCCACAACCGCGCCTCGCACGGTGGATGGGGCTCGGCGTGCGAGAAAATGGCACTCGGCTGCGCGTCACCGCTCGCCCCGCCGGAGGCATCACCCGCGACTGAGACCCAGTGTTCGCTCGGGGCGGCTGGCCAGGGGCCACTGCGCTCCTTGCCGGACGTCGCGGTCGGTCAGCGGGTGACCGATCGGTCCCGCACCGACGGCGTCAGCCATCGGGTTGTGACAGCGTGCGAGTCGGGGGCACGTCGCCCGGGGGAGGCCCATGAAGACCTGCTTGGGGGGGCGCTCGTCCGTGTGGGGAGGATGCCGAGGCGATGTCCTTGCTGTAGGGTATGAAAGCTACGACGGAAAGCGGCGTGGCGGGCGGGGGACAAGCTCGCGGCAGGCCCAAACACGTGATCTCGTCGATGCATAATGCGACCCGCCCCGCGGCGCCGTATCGCACGGTGTTCCTCATCACGGGGCTTTCCCGCCGTGATGGCGGTCCATTTCTGTCGGTGTCGGGGCTCGCCCGGGCCGTCGCCGGTCGTGGCCGTGGTGATGTCGCGGTCGTCGGGGTTTACCGGTCCCTGGCGGATTGGCTCGTCGATCGCGAGCAGTGGAGTGGACTGGCCGTGGAGGCCGCAGGATTGCGGTGGTTCCGGGCCGTCGAGTTCCTGCGGCAGCGGCTCGAGCACCATGTCTGTCCCGGTAATCCGCCCGCGGTGATCCACCTCCAGGGGTTGTGGGAAGCGGCTTCACTGGCCGTCGAGCGGCTTGGTGAACGCCGGGGGGTGCGGCTGGTCATCAGTCCGCGTGGGATGCTCGAGCCCTGGGCCCTGCGGCACCATCAATGCCGGAAACAGGTCGCTCTTTTCCTCTGGCAGCGCCGGCAGCTCATGCAGGCCGATCTGATCCACGCCACGTCGCTGTCGGAAAAGCAGTCGATCCGAAATCTCGGCTTCCGCAATCCGGTCTGCGTGATTCCCAACGGCGTCGAGATCCCCGCACCATGGGGTGGAGTCGCTCGGCCGATCGAGGCGACCGGTGGTGACACGGGGCGGTTCCCGCTGCCTGGCCCGTCGCGCCCGCGCCGGTGCCTGTTCCTGTCCCGGCTGCATGCCAAGAAGGGGGTGCCGATGCTCCTCGAGGCGTGGGCCCGAGTCCGGCCGACAGGTTGGGTCCTGGAGATCGCCGGCGGCGGTGACGACGGGCACGAGCGCGAGATCGGTCGACAGATCACGGCCCGTGGACTCGCGGACGTGCGGTTGATCGGGGAGGTGACGGGGGAGGCGAAGTGGCGGTTTCTCTCCGACGCGGAACTGTTCGTCCTCCCCTCCCACTCGGAGAATTTCGGCATCGCCGTTGCCGAGGCGATGGGCATGGGCTTGCCGGTGATCACGACCACGGCGACGCCATGGTCCGTCCTCCAGCGCGACCGTAGCGGGTGGTGGGTGGAGCCCGCCGTCGACTCCCTCGCCCGCGCCATCCGCGAGGCCACCACCGAGAGCCCGGCGCAACTCGCCGAGCGTGGGCGCCGTGGCCGCGACTACGTCCGCGACCATTTCGACTGGGAGGGAATCGGCCAGCGCATGGACGCGTGCTACGCCTGGGTCACGGGAAACGGACCACGGCCCGAAGACGTGAAGCTCGACTGATCGCCGTCGCCGGTGACGATCCGCCGTCGGTCAGTCACCGGCCGATGGGACCGCTGCCGGTTCGGGAAGGTCGACGCCGATGTCGATTCCCGCCGGTCGCCAATCGACCAACTCCACCTCGGCCGAACGGCGTCCGCGAAACTCGTTGACCTTCGGCTTGAAGGCGATGTGAAACGGCTTACCTAACGCCGGCAGGTGGGGCACCCATTCGGCCCCGCCGAAGGCCACGGCCCGGATCCTGGCGGCATGCTGGACGAGCGTCATCGACACGTGCCGGCCACCGCTGCCGATCGCCCGTGGCGGTTCGGCGAGGTGGACACCGGAGGCGCACAGCACCGGCCGGCGGTTGCCCTGGCCGAACGGGGCGAGCCGGTCGAGCTCGTCGGCAGCGTCGAGCGTGAGGGCGCCGAGGGTCGTCTCGCCGTCGATCCGCAGGCCGGGCCGGCGCAGGGACTCGGGGAGGCGCGTCGCGACCGCGTCGCGGAATGCCCGACGAAACTCGTCGATCTGCCGATCTTCGATCCGCAGCCCCGCGGCGGCGGCGTGGCCGCCGCACGACACGAGCAACCCGCGGCAGGCGACCAGCGCCGCGTGGACGTCGAATCCCGGCACGCTACGGACGCTGCCGATCGCCGGGCGCCCCTGGAGCGGGTCGCGGGCGATGAGGACCACTGGACGGTGCCATTTTTCGGCCAGCCGGCCGGCGACGATCCCGATCACACCGGCATGCCAGCCCCCGTCGGCGAGCACGAGCGCCGCGTCGTCGGCAGCGCAGTGCTCCTTCGCCTGCTTCGTGGCCGCGAGGAGGATGCTGCGTTCGAGCGAGTCGCGCTGGTCGTTGAGTTGGTGGATCCAGTCGGCCAGTTGCACCGCGCGCGCGGCATCGCGGGTGGTGAGCAGTTCGATGCCGAACGCCGCCTGGCCGAGACGCCCGGCGGCGTTGATCCGCGGTGCGAGGCGGAAGGCGACGTCCTCGCTCTCCAACCGGCTCTTGTCGTGAAGCTTCGCCAATTCCAGGAGCCGGTCGATTCCCGGCCCCCCTTTGAGCCGCAGGCTCTCGAGCCCGTGGCGTACCGTGATCCGGTTCTCGTCGAGGAGCGGCACGACATCGGCCACCGTGCCCAGGGCCGCCAGGCCGATGCCGCGCAGCAGCACCTCGCGGAGCCGGGGACTCACCTGCCTGGCGCCGCAGTGCCGCACCGCCAGCGCCCAGGCGAGCTTGAAAGCGACCCCCGCGCCGCACAGCTCCCCGAACGGATAGCCGGCCCCGGGCAGTCGGGGATGGACGAGAACGTCGGCGTCGGGGAGGACGTCGCCGTAGGCATGGTGATCGGTGATCACCAGCTCGAGGCCGAGCTCGCGGGCGCGCGCCGCCTCGGCGACGCTGGCGATGCCGCAGTCGACGGTCACCACCAGGGCCGTGCCCCGGCGGTGGAGTTCCTCGAGGGCTTCGCGATTGAGGCCGTATCCCTCCTCGAAACGGTCGGGAACGTACCAATCGACGACGGCCTCGAGGGCCCGCAGGCACTCGACGAGGATCGCCGTGGCACACATGCCGTCGGCGTCGTAATCGCCGTAGACGACGATCGGCCGCCGGTCCCGGACCGCCGCGAGGATCCGCTCCGCCGCCGCGGGCACGCCGGGAAGCGACTCGGGGTCGCGGAGGTCGGACATCCGCCCGGAGAGGAAGGTCCGGGCGGCCTCCGGATCGGTGAGGCCGCGGGCGACGAGGAGCCGGGCGACGATCGGCGAGACCCGCGCCGACCGCTCGAGGGCGAGGACGGCCGTCGCGTCGTGCGGTTCGACCTGCCAGCGCTTGGGCACGACCGCCTCCCTCCGGTGAGCCCGTAGTATAGGGCGGTCATCCGCCGGGTGAATCGGCGGCCGTGGGCGGCCGTGGGACTGGTACCATGCCGCGGTCGGCCCCGGGACGGGCCGACCCTGCGGAGCCCACCGATGTCGATCGCGACGCCGATTCGCACCAAGCCGAAGCGCGAGGAAATCCCCGCCGACCGCGTGCTCTGCGAGTACTGCACGGCGAAGTGCTGCCGCTACTTCGCGCTCCCCCTGGAGACACCCTCGACGCGCGAGGATTTCGAGTACATCCGCTGGTTCCTCCTCCACGAGCACGCCACCGTGTTCACCGAGGAGGGATGCTGGTACGTCTGCGTCCACACCGTCTGCAAGCACCTCCAGCGGGACAATCGCTGCGGGATCTACGACACCCGGCCGCCGATCTGCCGCGAGTACACCACCAAGGATTGCGAGTACGAGGACGACTGGGTCTACGACCAGTATTTCGAGACGCCCGAGCAGGTCGCCGAGTACATGGAGGCCGTGCTCGGTCCCGGCGGGGAAAAGGTGGGAGACGGCCGGCGGCGCGAGGCACGCGGCCGGTCGATCCGCAGCCCGAAGCCGGCGTTACTGCCGATCCTCTGAACGCCGTCGGGCACCAACGCCACGGTTCCCCCGGGCCGGTGGCGGGACGGCAGCGGCGCGACGACGTCAGCCGGTGCGTTTGACGAGCACCGCGGTCAGGTCGTCCGCCTGGCGGGTTCCGGCTGCAAACTCCTCGACCGCGGCGCGGAGCCACTGGATCAGCTGTTCCGCGGGGAGGTGGTGCGAGTGGCGGAGGATCTCGCCGACGCGCTCGGTGCCGAATTGGGCGCCGTCGGGCCGCGCCCATTCGTAAAAGCCGTCGGTAAGGAGGACGAGGATGTCGCCTGGGGCGAGGGTCGTGGCGGTCTCGTCTTCGAACGGCGCCTCGGGCATCAGCCCCAGCGGCAGCCCGTGGCTGTCGAACTCCTCCATCGCCCCGGTCGCCGCCCGGAAGACGAAGATCGGCCCGTGACCGGCGCTCACGAAGCGGAGCCGCCCGGTGGCGGGATCGACGATTCCCAGCAGCGCCGTGACGAACCTCCCTTCCGGAAGATCGGCCGACAGGAGGTCGTTGACCCGGGCGATGACCGGGCCGAGGGGAACCCCCGGGGCGACGATCGCACGGAACAGCGCCCGCGCTTCGGCGGCGACCAGCGCCGGCCCGATGCCGTGGCCGGTGGCGTCGGCGATCGTCACGGCGAGGCTGCCGTCGGCGAGGGGATGGAAATCGTAGTAGTCGCCGCCGGTCTCGTCGGCCGGCCGGTTCCAGCCGGCGACGTCGAACCCCGGCAGCACCGGCGCTTCCTTGGGCAACAGCCCGAGCTGGATGTCGCGGGCGACGGCGAGGTCGCGCTCGATCCGCTGCTTCTCGGCGAGGTGGCCGAGGAGCAGCTGCCGCTGCACGGCGACCCCGGCCTGGCCGCCGAGGAACGCGGCGAGCTGCTCGTCGCGGGGCCCGAACGGACCACCGGCCTTGTTGAGCACCTGGAGCACGCCGACCGTCTGCCCGTCGTGGTCGGCAAGCGGCACCGCGAGGATGCTCGCGGTGCGGAAGCCGCTCCGGCGGTCGAACTCGGGGTTGAAGCGCCGATCGGCGTAGGCATCGGGGATGGTGATGGCGACGCCGCTCCGGGCGACCTCGCCGGCGATCCCGACCCCGACCGGGATGCGGATCTCGTGGATCGGCGAATCCGCGATCCCGGTGGCGACGCGGCTGAACAGCTCACCGGTCGTGCCATCGACGAGAAATACGGTCGCGCGCTGGCAATCGAGGACTGACGTCGCGGCGGCGGCGATCGCCTCGAGGAGCGGATCGAGATCGGTCGTCGCTCCGAGCCGCCGGGCGACGTCGAGGAGCTTCTCGAGATCGGCGATCCGTCCCGCTGCGTCTTCGTGGCCAGGCGATCGGTCCGTCATCGAGGTCATGTCGGGCTCCGCGGAGCGGTGGGGGCGGAAACGGCGACCGCTGTTATACCGTCGGCCGCGGCCGTGGCAGGGAAGGCCAGTGGCTATGCTGACGAGCTCGTTTCACCCGGGGACCATCCGTGATGGAAGCCGCCGCAACGCTCACCCCAGCCCAACTCGCGCCGTTCCTCCTCGAAGTCGCCCCCGTGATGCCGGTGTTCATCTGGGGACCGCCGGGGATCGGCAAGTCGGCGCTGGTCCGGTCGTTCGCTGCTGCCGTCGGGTTGCCGTGCGTGTCGTTGCTCGGGTCGCAGCTCGCCCCCGAGGACATCATCGGCGTGCCGCAGATCGTCGCCGGCAAGTCGCGCTTCTGCCCGCCGACACTGATCGCCCGCGACGACCCGTATTGCCTGTTCCTCGACGAGCTCAACGCCTGCTCGCACGAGGTGCAGAAGGCGTTTTATTCGCTCGTCCTCGACCGGCGGATCGGCGAGTTCGTCCTCCCCGCCGGGACGGTGGTGATCGGCGCCGGTAACCGCTCGCAGGACCAGGCGATTACCCGGCCGCTTTCCTCGGCGCTGGTCAACCGGCTGCTCCACGTGCAGCTCCGGGCGTCGGCCCGTGACTGGCTCGCCTGGGCGCGGACCGCCGGCGTCGATCCGCTCGTGATCGCCTATGTCGAAACCCGCTCCGACCACCTCTGGGCCCGTCCACCGAAGCACGAGGAGCCGTTCTCCACGCCGCGCAGCTGGCACATGCTCTCGCAGGCACTGGCGTCCCATGGCCCCGGGATCGGCCTCGATCAGATCAAGGTCCTCGCCCAGGGTCTGCTGACGCCGGCCCACGCGCAGCAGTTCGTGACCTTCGTCAAGCTTCGCGAGCGCGCCTTCGACCTCGCCGCGATCCTCAAGGGCGAGCGCGGCTGGCCCGAGGCGCCCGAGGAGCGTGACGTCCTCTACTTCCTCGTCCAGCAGCTCCGCGACCGGTTGATCCGCGAGCTTCCCGACGACGAGCGGAGCCTCGGCCGCGAAGCCCGGGAACTCGCCGACCGGGCCAAGGAATTGCTCGTGCCGCTGGCGCGGATCTCGACCGAACTGGCGCAGCTGGTGGTCACCGAGACCGAGAGCGGCGCGGCGCTGCCGGCCTGGTACACCGTCGAGCTGGCCCGGGCACTGCCGCGGCTGGCGGCGAAGAAGTGAGGCCATGGCACGATCCAAGGCGCCGCCAGCGCAGCACCTCGAGGCGATCAAGGGGGGATGGAGCCTGCTGCAGGGTCATCCGCTCTACGGGCGGCTCGTCTCGGGAGCCGGCGCCGTGGTGCAGCTGTGGCTCGGACCGGCGCTGCCATTTCCGCCCGATGGCTGGGTGCGGATCACCGTGACACCCGACCGCGGGGCCGCGTCCTGGCAACGCGGCGGGGCTGACCTCGTGCCCAACGCCTGGCATCGCGGTACGGCCGACGAATGGGCCCACGTCTTCGCCCAGGCGACGCTCCACGTCGCCTTCAATCACGTCGATCCGGTCCGCGACGACGAGGCGTGGCGGCGGGCCTGCGAGTGGGAGGCGGTGCGCTTCCTGCGGAGCATGCCGATCGGGCAGCGGCCCCATGGCCTGTGGCTGCCCGGGGTCGAGCCGCAGGGGCAGGATCTCGCCGCCATCGCCCGGTGGTTCGCCACGCAGGGGCCGGCCGCGCTCGAGGCGACGGCGGGGCTGGCGCTCGCCGGCGCCGGCCAGCCCGGCTGGGTGCACCGCGAGGACGCGGCGGCGTTCGACCGCCGGCGCCGGCAGGCGGCGACGGCGAGCCTCGCCGCGGCGGTCCGGGCCGCGGTGACCGCCGCGGTGGAGGAGGCGGGGGCGACAGCACGCGGCCCGGCCCGGAAGCGCGGCGATCCCAACTCGCTCGCCGAGCGCGCCCGGAGCTGGTTCGTGACCAACTACCCGCTGCTGGCGGCGCTGGCGGCGTCGTTCGAGATCGTCGAGGACGCGGCCTTCTGCACGCGCGAGCGGATCGCGATCGCCGCGGTCGACTCGGAAGCGCGGCGGGTGTTCGTCAATCCCCTTGTCCCCTGGACCTGGGAGACGATGCAGTTCGTGATCGCCCACGAACTGCTCCACGTCGGCCTCCGTCACGAGGCGCGCCGGCAGGGGCGCGATCCGTTCCTGTGGAACGTGGCCTGCGACTACGTGATCAACGGGTGGCTGGTGCAGATGGGGATCGGGGCGATGCCCCCGGGCTGCCTGCTCGACATCGACGCGGCGCTGGAGCGGGAATCAGCCGAGGCCCTCTACGACCGGATCGTCGGTGATCTCCGTCTCCGGCGCCGGCTGGCGAAGGCACGGACGTTCGGCGGCGTCGGGTGTGGCGACATCCTCGGCGACCGGACCCCCGGATGGTGGCGCGGCGCCGGGTGTGACCTCGACGAGTTCTACCGCCGCGCGCTTGCCGACGGGCTCGACCTCCACGTCGAGCGCTGCCGGGGCCGGGGGCTGCTCCCCGGCGAGATGGTCGAGGAGATCCGCAGCCTGTGCCAGCCGCCGATCCCCTGGGACGTCGCCCTCGGGCAATGGCTCGACGACTTTTTCCCTCCCCTCGAGCGGCGGCGCTCGTTCGCCCGCGCCAGCCGTCGGCAGTCGGCCACGCCCGACATCCCCCGACCGGTCTGGGAGCGACCCTGGGAGCGGCTGCCGCTGCGGACCTTCGGCGTCGTCCTCGACACGTCGGGATCGATGGGTCCGCGTGACATCGGCCGCGGGCTCGGCGCGATCGCCGCCTACGCGACGAGCCGCGACGTGGCACTCGTCCGCGTCGTCCAGTGCGACGCCGGCACCCACGACATGGGCTACGTCGAGCCCGACCGGCTCGTCGGCGCCGTCGAGATCCACGGCCGCGGTGGCACCGTGCTCCAACCGGGGATCCGGGTGCTGGAGCGGGCCGAGGATTTTCCCGACGATGCCCCGATCCTCGTGATCACCGACGGTGAGTGCGACGTGCTCACGATCGGCCGTCCGCACGCCTTCCTGATGCCGCAGGGTGCTCGGCTCCCCTTCGCCACCCGGGCGCCGCGATTCGCCTTCGAGACCGACAAGGTGCGGTCTTGAGCGGGGAAGCCTCAGCCGAGGATTCCACCGACCACCGTGCCGTGGACGTCGGTGAGGCGGTAGTCGCGCCCCTGGAAGCGATACGTCAGCCGCGTATGGTCGAAGCCGAGGAGGTGGAGGAGCGTGGCGTTGAGGTCGTGGACGTGGACGCCGTCGGCGACGACGTTGAAGCCGAAGTCGTCGGTCGCGCCATGGACGTGGCCGGCGCGCACGCCGCCGCCGGCCAGCCAGATCGAGAAAGCGCGGTTGTGGTGGTCGCGGCCGTCGGTCCCCCCCTGCATCATCGGTGTCCGGCCGAACTCGCCCCCCCAGACGACGAGCGTGTCGTCGAGGAGCCCGCGCTCCTTGAGGTCGGCGACCAGGGCAGCGCTGGCCTGATCGACGTCCCGGGCGTTGGCCCGCATCCGGTTGACCAGGTCGCCGTGCGTGTCCCAGGCCTCGTGAAATAGCTGTACGAAGCGGACGCCGCGCTCGAGAAGGCGGCGGGCGAGGAGGCAATTCCGCGCGTAGGAGTGGGACGCGGGGTCGCCGATCCCGTAGCGGGCGAGCGTCTGCGGACTTTCGCTCGACAGATCGAGCAGATCCGGTGCGCTGGCCTGGAGTTGGAACGCCATCTCGTAGGCGTCGATCCGGGCGGCGATCTCGGGATCGCCAACGGCGTCGAGCGCCAGCCGGTTGAGCCTGTCGAGGGTGTCGAGGCTCGCCCGCTGGGCGTCGCGGTCGACGCCGCGCGGATTGGAGAGGTAGAGGAGCGGGTCGCCGCCGGGACGAAAGGGGATGCCGCCGTAGGTCGTGGGGAGAAAGCCGGCGCCGTAGTTGCTCGCCCCGCCGCTGGTGCCGTTGGCACTGGTGAGGACGACGTAGCCTGGCAGGTCCTCGGCGTCACTGCCGAGGCCGTACAGCGTCCAGGCCCCGAAGCTCGGCCGGCCGAATTGCTGCGCGCCGGTGTTCATGAGGATCTGGGCGGGGGCATGATTGACCGCGTCGGTGTGCAGCGAGCGGACCATGCAGATATCGTCGGCGAGGCTGCCGATGTGCGGCACGAGGTCGCTGAACTCGGTCCCGGACCGGCCATGGGGGCGGAAGGGGAACTTCGGCCCGAGCAGCGCCGACTTGGGATTGATGAACGCCGCGCGGTACCCCTCGAGCAACTCGGCGGGGGGCAGGCTGCCGCCGCGGCGGGCCAGTTCCGGTTTGGGGTCGAACAATTCCAGTTGGCTCGGTGCCCCGGCCTGGAAGAGATAGACCACGCGGCGCGCCTTCGGCTCATGGTGGGGCGCCCGCGGCGCCAAAGGCCGGGCCGCACCTCCCTCCCGCGCCGCCAGCGCTCCGGCGGCGATTCCCGCCAGCCCGACGCCACAGTCGCGGAAAAACCAGCGCCGTGCCCGCGCCCGGGCCGCCGCGGAGCCGATCGGGTCGGGGAACGATGGGTGGGCGAACGGCATGGGGGCCTCGTCAGTTCTTCGTCACGGTCTCGTCGAGATTGAGCAGCACGCGGGCGGCGAGCGTCCAGGCGGCCGCGTCCTGGGGCGACGAGCCGGGGGGGAGCGCCGGGATCGTGTCGGGGGTGCCGGTGGCGACCTCGCGCGGGTTGAGCCACCCCTCGGCGAAGCGCCGCCGCTGGTCGGCGAGGAATGCCGCGAGCGTCGTGCGTTCGGCGGTCGTCGGGCGCCGTCCGGTGCACAGCAGCCAGGCATGGTCGATCCGCGCCGTGTCGTCGGCACCCCCGTCGCGCAGCACGCGCAGCGCCAGCGCCCGGGCGGCCTCGACGAACACCGGTTCGTTGAGGCCGGCCAGTGCCGCCAGCGGTGTGTTGGAGCGCACGCGTTGGGCGCAGGCGACGTCGCCATTGGGAGAGTCGAACGACGCCAGCAGCGGATCGGGCATCGAGCGGCGGCGAAACAGGTAGACGCTCCGCCGGTACCGCTCCGGGCCGGTGGCCGTCGGCCAGTCGATCCGGACGAAGTTGTAGTCGAGGACGTTTTGCGGCACCGGCGGGAAGACACCCGGGCCGCCGACGGCGTGGGTCATCAGCCCGGCCGCCGACAGCGCCAGGTCGCGGACCACCTCGGCGTCGACGCGGAAGCGCGGGCCGCGTGCCAGCAGTCGGTTGGCGGGATCGCGGGCGACCAGGTCGGGCGCGGCGTGCGACGACTGCCGGTAGGTGCGGCTCGAGAGGACCAGCGCGATCAGCCGCTTCTGGCTCCAGCCGTGCTCCATGAAGTCGACCGCCAGCCAGTCGAGAAGGTCGCGGTACGGAGGCAGTGGCGTGCGCGTGCCGAAGTCGTCGGCGGTATCGACGAGCCCGACACCGAAGATCGTCTGCCACACCCGGTTGACCGCGACCCGCGCCGCCAGCGGCGACCGTGAGTCGACGAGCCAGCGGGCGAACCCGAGCCGGTCGCGCGGGGCGTCGACGGGCAAGGGATGCAAGGCCGCCGGCACGTCGGGCGCCACCTCTTCGAGCGGCTTGTTCCACACGCCGCGGTCGAGCAGATGGGTCCGACGCCGGGCACCCTCGTGTCGGGCGGCCAGATGGAGCACCGTGGTCGCGGCCGGGGTCGCGCGCTGCCACTGTGCGGCGCTCTCGGCGACCGACGGGGCCAATTCCGGGAGGCTCTTCATCCAGGCCGTGAAGATCGCCTCCCGGTGGGCAAGGGTCCGCTCCGGCGCCGGGGTGCGGAGGGCGAGGATCGCGCCGTGGTCGACCGGCGGAGCGGTCGGTTGCGGTGCCGTGGTCAGGCTGAACCGGCAGCAGCCGAGCATCCGGCTCTGCTGGCGCGGCGCGGCGCCGGAGGGCATTCGCAGCGTGAGCCTGAGGCGCGTGCCGGGAGGCAGGTCGAGTGGCTTCTCGAACCGCACCACCGCGACCGACGGCTGGTGGCGGATGACCTCCCCACGATCCGATTCCCACACCGAGTCACCGTCGCCGTCGACCAGCGCCGTGACCGGGCCGTGCGGGATCCGCCGCTCCGGCTGGTTGCCGTCGGCCGAGGCGGGGCGGATCTCGACATGCTCGGGATTGGAATGGTCGGCCGACGGTGCCGAGAGCGGCAGCGGCTCCCAGTCGTCCCTCCCCGGGCGGCGGACCGCGGCGCGCAGCTCCGCCACTCCCCAGATGCCGTCGCGCCCCGGTCCCCCCATGAACAGGTCGCCATTGGGCAGGGCCTCGAGCTGCAGCCCGGTGGCCCCGGCCAAGTCGGGTTCGGACTCGAAGATCATCTCGCCGTCGCGGTGGCCGATCATCAGGATCGATTCGTCGTCGAGCTGTTGCGGGTGCGTGAGCAGGCCGCTGCTGCTCATCTCGTCCATCCGGATCGGTGTCCAGGAAACGAGTCGGGAAACCATCTCGCGCTCCCAGGCGGCCAGTTCGTCGATCCAGCCGGGACGTGCTTCACGGACGCGGGCCTCGACGGCGCCCACCCGGGCACGGATGTCGGCGAGCGTCGCCAACTGCTCGGCCGTGTAGACCGGCGAACGGGCCTCGTGCGTGTCGTTGAGGAAGGCGAACAGTGCGTAGTATTCGTGGTGCGACACGGGGTCGAACTTGTGCGAATGGCACTGGGCACACTGCGTCGTCACGCCGAGCACCGCCTTGCCGAGGCAGTCCATCCGGTCGAACAGTTCGACCATCCGGAACTCCTCGGGAATGATCGCTCCTTCTTCGTTGAGCATGCTGTTGCGCAGGAACCCGGTGGCCACGATCTGATCCTGCGTCGCCCCGGGGAGCAGGTCGCCGGCGACCTGCTCGATCACGAACCGGTCGTAGGGCAGATCGCGGTTGAGGGCGGCGATCACCCAGTCGCGCCACGCCCACATCTCGCGAGGCATGTCTTTCTCGTAGCCGTTGGTGTCGGCGTACCGGGCGAGGTCGAGCCACGGGCGTGCCCATTTCTCTCCGTAGCGCGGGTTGGCCAGCAGGTCGGCGACGGTGGCGTCGGGACCGTGGTCGGCGAAGGCGGCGAGCTCCGCCGGGGACGGCGGCAGGCCGACGACATCGAGGTGGAGCCGCCTGGCGAGCGTGGCGCCGTCGGCGGGAGGCGAGAAGGCAAGGCCCTCGGCGGCGAGCCGTTCCGCGACGAAGGCGTCGATCGGATGAGCCGCGGGATCGCCACCGGGAAGCTCACGCTTCACCGGGATCGTGAACGCCCAGTGGTCGGCGTAGGGGGCTCCGGCAGCGATCCACGCGCGGAGCGACTCGACCTGGGCGGCCGTGAGCGGCTTGGCGATCGCCGGCGGGGGCATGACGACGTCGGGGTCGGTGCTCGTCACCCGGGCGATCACGGGACTGTCGTCGGGCCGGCCGGGCACGATCGCCGCTCCCCCCGAATCCCCTCCTGCCAGGGCGGCTTCACGCCGGTCGAGGCGGAGCCCGGCGGCACGGGCGGCGGCATCGGCGCCGTGGCACTGCAGGCAGTGCTCGGCGAGGATCGGCCGGATGTCGCGCTCGAAGTCGGGAACGGCGCCGCAGGCCGAGGGCGCGGCCAGCGCGACGATCGCGAGTCCGGCGGCGACGAGAGGGGTGGATCGTGGCGGCATCGTTGTCTCTCCCGACGATCCTTGGAAGTTTACCCAGCCCGCCCCTGCGGGGGAGCGGCCGCGACCCGAGACCGTTTGGCCGATGGAGGCCGCGCCGATCGGGCTGGTAGACTCCGCGACCCTCTCTCCGGACGACCCCACCGTGATCGAACCGCGCACCCTCAAGGGCTTTCGCGATCATCTCCCCGCCCAGGCGCTGGCCCGGGAGCGGCTTCTCGACGTCGCCCGCCGCGTCTACCGTTCGTACGGTTTCGCGCCGATCGACACGCCGGCGCTGGAGTACCTCGACGTGCTCACCGGCAAGGGGAGCGCGGAGACCGACAAGCAGCTGTACCGGTTCGAGGACCATGGTGGCCGCCAGGTCGGGCTGCGGTTCGACCTCACCGTGCCGTTCGCGAGGTTCGCGGCGCAGCACGTCGGTGTCCTCGGGACGCCGTTCAAGCGCTACCACATGGCCACCGTGTGGCGCGGCGAGAACACGCAGCGCGGGCGCTACCGGGAGTTCATGCAGTGCGACTTCGACACGATCGGCACCACCAGCGCCGTGGCCGACATGGAGACGGTCCTGGTGGTCCACGACCTCCTCGTCGCGCTCGGCATCGGCAGGTTCACGATCCGCGTCAACGACCGCCGGATCCTCGGCGGTGTCCTCCGCACCCTTGGCCTCGCCGACCGCGCCACCGATCTGCTCCGGAGCCTCGACAAGCTCGGTAAGCTGCCGCCGGAGGGGGTGGTCGCGGAGATGGTCGGGCACGGGGCCCCCGAGGAGGCCGCGGCACGACTGGTGGCGATGGCTGGCCTCTCGGGGGGCAGCGCCGAGGTCCTCGGTGCGGTCGCGGCGCTGGTCGGAGACGATCCGGTCGGCCGCGAGGGGGTCGAGGCGGTGCGGGCGCTCGTCGACGGCGTCACCCGCGCCGGGGTCGCCGACGGGCGGGTGGTCGTCGATCCGTCGATCGCGCGGGGGCTCGACTACTACACGGGGATCGTGCTGGAGACGTTCCTCGACGAACTGCCGACGCTCGGCAGCGTCTGTTCCGGCGGGCGCTACGACGACCTCGCCGGCCTGTACACGAAGCAGAAACTCCCCGGCGTCGGCGCTTCGCTGGGAATCGACAGGCTCCTCGCCGGCCTCGACGAGCTGGGGCGGGTGTCGGCCGCCGAGACGGCTGCCGAGGTGTTCCTCGTCCACTTCGACGCCGCCCATCTCGGCGATTACCTGCGGATCGCCGCGGCCCTGCGGGCCGACGGCATGGGCGTGGAGTTCTTCCCCGAGCCGCGCAAGCTCGGGCAGCAACTCAAGCTGGCGGGGAAGCGCGGCTTCCGCGTGGCACTGATCATCGGCGGCGACGAGTTCGCCCGCGGCACGGCGCAGCTCAAGAACCTCGCCACCGAACAGGCGACGACGATCGTCTGGAACGGCGATCTCCGGGCCCTCGTCGACGCGATCCACTCGCACCTCGAGGCGATCCAGGCCGGGCATTGATCCCGTGGCGTCACCCCTTGGCGACCGCGCCGCAGACGCGGTCGCGCCACACCCGCAGACCGTGGAGGGCGTGGTACAACGCCCCACACTCGAGGTCGAGGTCGGCGGTCTCCCCGAGCAGCCCCACGAGACGCTCGGCGGCCCGGACCACCCACTCATCGGTGAGCCGCTCGGGTGCCAGCGCCCGGGCGACGACTTCGAAGGCATGGCCGGTCGCCGAGAGCGTGGCGGTGACGTCGGCCGAGCGCCCCGGCCGGGCCAGATCGTGCACCGAGAAGCTGCCGTCCGGCTGCTGGTAGGTGCGGATCACCTCGAGGGCCTCGTCGAGCCGGTCGCGCGCCAGCGCCCACCCGCCGCGGAGAGCGTCGTCGCCGACCCCGGTCGCCGCGCGGTGGGAGTCGAGGGCGGCGGCGAGGGCATACAGCCTGTGCATCCCGCCGCACGCGGCGGAGAGGAGATCGGCCTCGGCCTCCATCGCCACCACGCGTTCCACGCTCCAGCGGGAGCCGTCGCCGGCCGTCCACGCTGCATCGGGCGGCGACCAGGCGGCCAGCGCCATCAGGGTCCACGTCGCCTCCTGGCCGGGGCGGATGTCGGAGCGGGCCTGGGCGAGCATGTCTGCGAGGGTGAACGACCGCCCGGCGACGACGATCGGCGTCGTCGCCGGGAACCCGCCACTGCCGGCCTGCGCGAGGTAGCCGAGCCATTGGTCGGGGTGGCCCTGACCGGTGATGCTGCCGGCCTCGACCAGGCCGCGCGGTCCCACCTCTCCCGGGCGCAGGGCCCAGCCGCGGAGCGCTCGTCCAGCCAGCACGTGGTCGATCGCCGGCGTCACGGCACCGTCGTGGGCGAGAAGGAGCTCGTCTCCGTATGCGAGGATGCCGTGCACGACCTGCCAGGCGCCGTTGACGGCCGCATCGAGGCGGCGGGTCTCGCGGCCACGGGCGAGTTCCGCGTCGATCGCCCGGCACAATGTGTCCGCGTCGCGTGTCGCCGCGGGTGCGGGAGCCCCGGGCCCCGCCTCGCCCGGCGCACACCCCGGCACCGCGACGGGCACGAGGCAGACGAGAACCAGCCCGGTCCACGCGCCTGGGCACGGAAGAATGGGGGCGCGGCGAAAACCGGAGCGGTGAACCGGGTGCGGAGCAGGTCCGTAGTGCATGGTTGCCACACGGGGCCGGAAGGCCCGGGAGAGGCGATCGGAAGGGCCTCGGGGGTGCGACGCCGACCGCGTCGGCGGATGCCTTCGGCCCGCTAGACTACTTCCGCGTCGCCGCGATTCCCGCACCGCCGGTCCATGTGATCGCAGGAGCGTTTCATGCCGTTCTTCTTCTTCGATCCCGCCTATTTCCTCGCTATCCTCCCGGCGGTGCTGCTCGGTCTGTGGGCCCAGTGGCGCGTGCAGGCGTCGTTTGCCACCGCCTCACACGAGCCGGCACCCCTGTCGGGGGCGGCCGCGGCCCGCCACATCCTCGATTCGGCGGGAGCGACCGACGTGGCGATCGAGCAGGTGCCCGGCCAGCTCAACGACCACTACGACCCGCGCTCGAAGACGCTGCGGCTGTCGACGCCGGTGTACGGCGGTCGCACGCTGGCGGCGGTGGGGATCGCCGCCCACGAGGCCGGTCACGCCCTTCAGGATCATCAGGGATTCTCGCTGATGACGCTGCGTAACGCCGCCGTCGGCGTGGCCAACATGGGCAGTGGGTTCGGGCTGATGATCTTCATGCTCGGCCTCGTCGTCTCGCTCAAGCCGCTGGCGTGGCTGGGGATCGCGCTGTTCGGCGGGACGGTGCTGTTCCAGTTGCTCAACCTCCCCGTCGAGATCGACGCCAGCAACCGCGCCAAGGCGCAGCTGGTGGATCTGGGGATCGTGCCCGGCGACGAGATGCCGTACGTCAACCGCGTGCTCAACGCGGCGGCCTGGACCTACGTCGCCGCCACGCTGCAAAGCGTGTTCGCGCTGCTGTACTACGCGAGCTTCCTCTCGGGCGGCCAGAGCGAGTCGGAGAGCCGCTGAACCGCGGCGCCGGGCATCACGGGAGCGGCGACGTCCACCCCGGCTACTGATTGAGGCTGTAGAGGACGACGTTGAGCGCGATCCGCTCGGCGTCCTCGCGGCTGTAGCCGGTGCACTCCATGGAGTTCTGCTTCTCCAGTGCGCACGACAGATCGTAGGGGGAGAAGATCACCGCCCAGCGATCCCCGATCCGAATTCCTTCGAGCCGGGGTGCGATCCGGCGCTTGGTCGCGGCGAGCGGGCCGTCGCCGCCCCCCTGCGGTTCCCGCAACGTGACCTCGCGGATGTCGTAGCCGCCGTATTCGCCCGCCGTGAAGATCGGATCGTCAGCGGGAATCTCCTCGAGCTTCGCGTCGGGCAGGGCCGCTGCAAGCTCCCGGCGGAACGCGGTGGCGAATGCCGGCGAGGCGCAGACCGCATCCGCCAGCAGCGTGCCGCCGCGCCCGAGGAACTCACGCAGCTTCTCCCGCCGCGGCGCGTCGAGCGTGAATGGCTGGCGACCGTGCATGAACGCCATGTGATGGCCGAACAGCCGCTCGTCGGCGAGGTCGATGAGATCGGGGGTGTCGTCGACTCGGATCCCCAGTTCCCGGGCGGCGCTGCGGAGGATGTTGGCCAGCGCTGCCGGCGCGGCGTCGCACAGCCCGCCGTGGCGGAGCTTCGCGATCGTCAACCGCCCCCGGTCGAACTGGTCCTCGGAGCCGACGGCGTCGGGTGTGATCGCGAACAGCTCGTCCTTGCGTTTCACCTCGCGGTTGGTCGCGTAGGCGAGGACATTGGTCCCGACTGCGAGGGCCGCGTCGACCTCGCTGGCGATGCCGGCGGCGAGGCCGCGCCGTGCCGGTCCACCGACCTCCCACAGGCACGACAGGCTCGGCATCCCCGCCTGCGGTGCCTCGAGGTCGGTCGGGGGTGCGTAGATGATGCACGTCCGGCAGCCGTACTCGATACCGAGCAGCGGACGCTGCAATTCGGCGGGCACGATCTCCTCGGCGTGCCAGGCGGGGTGCTCCGGCGGGAGCAGCTGGAGGTCGTACTCCGGCTCCGGGAAGATCTCGCCGACGAGCTGGCGGAACTTCCGGTCGAAGCCCGCGCTCCGGGGGCAGCAAGCCTCGGCGAAAATGAAGCCCCCCTCGTCGATGTAGCGGCGCAGCCGTTCGCCGGCCGCCGGCCCGAGGTCGAGACCGTCCTTGCCCGACAGCCACAGCACCGGAGCCTGGAGCAGGTCGGTCACGTCGGCCGAAGGCATGTCGACCACGTGCCACGACAGGCCGGCGGGGTAGTCACGCTTCCAGCGCGTCTCGACGTGCTCGACGAGATGGGCGATGTCGTGCCCGTGTCGGTTCCAATCGATGTCGGGACCGTGACGGCTCTTCGCCACGATCACCGGCCGGCGCCCCTTGGCCAGGAACAACAGCGCGAAGGCGCTGTTGACGATCGGATCCTCGCTGAGCGTTCCGCGGAACTGGCCGGTGAACTCATCCTGGCTCTTGACGAACCATCGCGCCCCCTCGAGGTACCAGTCGGCGTCGCCGATGAAGCGCCGGGCGGTGAACCGGCCGACACGCTCGAGGCCGTAGAGGTAGTAGTAATGCCACATCGGGCCGTGCCCGGGGTTCTCGGCGACGGAGAACCGGCGGCCGAGCCAGTCGAGCCCCTTCTCGAGGACGCGCGGGCTCGTGCCGCCGCCGCAGCAGGCCACGGCGTCCGCCGTCGCGCGGGCGTCCGGCGAGCCGACGTGCTCGGCGGTGATCCAGATGCTCGCCACGCCGGCGCAGGTCATGCTTCCGGTGCCGGCCCCGGCGCCGGGGGTGTAGCCCCATGATCCGTCCGGGTTGGCGGCCGCGGTCCAGTAGCGCTGCGCCTTTTTCCAGACGTCGTCGGCGACTTGGACGCCGGCACGGTCGGCTTCGTGGAGCGCCAACAGCGCGAACTGGGCGTTGGAGTTGTCACCCCCACGGCGGCCCTTGCCGTAGTCCCAGGACCCCGACGCGAGCTGTGTCGTCGACAGCCATTCGACGTTGCGCCGCAGGATCGGCCGGTCGGCATCCGGCGAGACCATCGCCAGCAGCATCGTCTGCAGCGACACGGAATAGGTGTCGTCGGGCTTCTGCCGCCGCAGCCAGTCGAGGCCGCGCTGCATCTGGAGGTGGTCGCGGCCGACGCCGGCGTTGGCGAGGGCGAGCATCACCAGCGCCGACGGTCCGGTGCGGTTGTTCTTGTCCCCCATCGTGGACGCCCACGACCCGTTGGGCTCCTGCTGCCGGAGGAGGAAGTCGCGGGCCTTCTCGACGGCGCGCTGGATCCGCTCGGCGGAGACGCCGGCCGCGGCGTTCCGCTCCCCCTCCTGGCCGAGGCCGGACGATGGTCCGCAGAGCAGCGCGGCCGCCAGCCAGGCCGCGAGCGATCCGCGCGGGCACCATCGTGCCCGGCGGCCTGTCGATCGACGGTGGAGCGCCATGGCAGCCAAACGGAGACCCTCGGGGGGCGTCGGTGGGACCCCGCTCGGCACCCCGCCCGGCCGCAGTATACCGGCGGAGGTGGTGAACACGGCCGTACGGAGCGGTTCGATTGCCCGTCGGCGTCCGCGCCGGATACTCTCCTTTGCCCCCTGCGCTGTTGGAAAGGAACGGTGCCCGTGTCCGGCAGCCCCCGCACCAAGACCCTCGACGACATCCTCCTCGAATTCAGCCAGCACCGGCGGCTGATGCAGGAGGAGTTGCAGAAGGTGATCGTCGGCCAATCGGACGTCATCGAGCAGCTGTTCGCCGCCATCTTCACCCGTGGCCACTGCCTGCTGGAGGGTGTGCCGGGCCTGGCAAAGACGCTGATGGTGTCGACGCTGGCGCGGATCCTCGACGTCGGCTTCAAACGGGTCCAGTTCACCCCCGATCTGATGCCCTCCGACATCACCGGCACCAACGTCCTCGAGGAGAACGAGTCGGGGCGGCGCTCGTTCCGGTTCGTCGAGGGGCCGATCTTCACCAACATCCTCCTCGCCGACGAGATCAACCGGACGCCTCCGAAGACCCAGGCCGCCCTCCTCCAGGCGATGCAGGAACGCGAGGTCTCGGTCGGGCAGGAGACCTACCAGCTCCCCGATCCGTTCTTCACGATCGCCACCCAGAACCCGATCGAGCAGGAGGGCACCTACCCGTTGCCCGAGGCACAGCTCGACCGCTTCATGTTCAACATCAAGGTCGGGTATCCGTCGGCGTCCGAGGAGGAGCAGATCCTCCTGGCGACCACGCGGGCGGAGAAGCCGGAGGTCCGGAAGGTCCTGTCGGGCCGGGCGATCGTCAACATCCAGAAACTCGTCGGCGGTGTGGCTGTCAGCGACTACATCGTCAAGTACGTCGCCCGTCTGGTCCGGGCGACGCGCCCCAAGGATCCGCAGGCGCCGCCCTACGTCGCCGAGCTGGTCGACTGGGGTGCGGGTCCACGGGCCGGGCAGTTTCTCATCCAGGGGGGCAAGGCGGTGGCGGCGATGGACGGGCGCTTCAGCGTCTCGATCGACGACGTGCGGCGGATCGCCGTGCCAGTCCTCCGCCACCGGATCGCGACCAACTTCCAGGCCCAGGCCGAGGGGCTGACGAGCGAAACGATCGTCGAACGGCTGGTGCGCGAGATTCCCGAGCCGGAGATCCCCCGGCTCGTCAAGTGATCACGCCGGGGACGGTGCGGGCTCAGCGGAGCCCGGTGGCCGGATGATGGCGGGCCGGTGGGAGGGAGTGGCCGGATGGTGCGCGCTGTCGAGGAGTATCTCAAGCCCGAAGTGGTCCGCTCGATCGCGCGGCTCGATCTGCGCGCGCAGTTCATCGTGCGCGGGTTTCTCCAGGGGCTCCACGCCAGCCCATACCAGGGGTTTTCGGTCGAATTCAGCGAACACCGCAAATACACCGCGGGTGACGATCCCAAGGACATCGACTGGCTGGTGTACGCCAAGACCGACAAGCACTACGTCAAGAAGTTCGAGGCCGAGACCAACATCACCGGCTACCTGGTCATCGATACCAGCGGCTCGATGGCCTACACCTACCGCCAGGAGCTCACCAAACTCGACTATGCGGTCTCGCTCGCCGCCGCGCTGTGCTGGCTGATGGTCCACCAGCAGGACCCCTGCGGATTGATGGTCTTCGGCGAGAAACTCCAGGCGAGCCTGCCGGCCAGGTCGCGCCGGTCGCAGATCGCCCAGGTTCTCTCCGTGCTCGCCCGGATCAAGCCGTCCGGGGGCACCGATGCGGCACGGAGCCTGATCCAAGTGGCGGCGATGCTGCGCCACCGCTCGCTGGTGATGGTGTTCAGCGACCTGCTCGCCGATCCCGTGCCGATCCGCGAGGCGCTGCTCCGCCTCCGGCACCGGGGCCACGACGTGATCCTGTTCCACGTCCTCGACGAGGCCGAGGCGCGCTTCCCGTTCGCCGGGATGACCGAGTTCGTCGAGCCGGAGAGCGGCGAGAAGCTCGTGGTCGACGCCGATGCGGCGCGGCACGAGTACCTCGAGACGGTGGCGGCGTTCCGCGCCGACTACCGGCGCTCCTGCTTCCAGGCCGGGATCGACTACGTGCCACTCGACACGAGCATGCCGTTCGACAAGGCGCTGATGGAGTACCTGCTCAGCCGTCGCCAACGGTTCTGACACCTCTCCGACGCCGACCGCTCGGGCACCGCCGCGATCACGCCATGGGCCTCACGTTCCTCACCCCGCTGCTCCTCGCCGGCGCCGGTCTGGTCGCCGTGCCGCTGATCCTCCATCTCCTCATGCGGCAACGCCCGGTGCCGCGCGAGTTCCCCGCGCTGCGCTTCCTCCGCTCGCGCGCGGTCGCCAACCGGCGCCGTCTCCGTCTCCAGCACCTGCTCCTCCTCGCGATGCGGATGGGGGCGCTGGTGCTGTTGGCCGTGGCGCTGGCCCGGCCGACGCTCCGCGGAGCCGGCTGGCTGGCCGACGGCGAGGGGCCGGTGGCGGCGGCGTTCGTGTTCGACACCGCGCCGCGGATGCTCCTCCGCGAGGGGAACGCCACGCGGCTGGAACAGGCGGCGACGATGGCGCGATCGTTGTTCGCGAAGCTCCCCGCAGGGAGCGAGGTCGCGGTCCTCGAGACCGGAGGCGGAACCGCGGCGTTCTCACCGTCGCCGGCGGCGGCCCTGACGCGTGTCGAGCGGCTGGCCACCGCGACCCCCGTGCGATCGCTGGCAGCGGCGGTGGCCGAGGGCTACCGGTTGCTGGAAACGGCGAAGTCCCCGCGCCGGGAACTGTACCTGTTCACCGACGGCAGCCGCGGTGCCTGGCAGGACGGTGGCGTCGCCGACCTCGCCGCCGCCCATCCCGGCACCAGCCTCCTGGTGGTCGACGTCGCCGCAGCGGCGCCGGCGAATTTCGCCATCGACGCGGTCGAACTGTCCGCCGAGCAGGTCTCCGCCGCCGGGATACTGGGGCTGTCGGTGGTCACCTCCCGGATCGGCCCCGACGCCGATCGCCCACTGGTCGTCGAGGTGCTCTCGGCCGACGGGCGTTACGTGCGCCGGGCGGTCAAGCCGGTGACGTGGCGGGCCACGGCGCCAGGCTCGGTGGAGTTCGAGGTCACCGGCCTCGAGCCGGGCGTGCGCCAGGGGCGCGTGGTGCTCGAGGGTTCCGACGATCTCGAGGCGGACAACGCCCGATTCTTCTCCGTCTCGGTGGGCGGGGCCGCCAGGGTGCTCGTCGCCGCCCCCGCTCCCGCGGCGACCACGGCCTTGTTCGTCGAACAGGCGATCGATCCGGCGGCGCTCCGCAAGGCCGGAGGCAGCCGGTTCGCAGCGACCGTGGTCGACGTCGCGGCGCTCGACGCCACGCCGTGGGAGCCGTTCGCCGGGATCGTGCTCGTCGATCCACCGCCGCTCCCCGACCGCACCTGGGAACTCCTCGGCCAGTGGGTGGCGTCCGGCCGTGGCCTGGTGGTGTGGCTCGGCCCCGGTGCCGCCGACGCGGGACGGTTCTCGTCGTCGGCGGCCGTGCGCGTCCTCGGCGGGAAGATCGAGCGGGTGTGGCGCGATCCGTCGGGGGAGAATTACCTCGCGCCCGCGGCGCTCGATCATCCGCTGCTCGCCGCATTTCGTCGTGTCGGTGATGCCGTTCCCTGGGAGGACTTTCCCGTCCGCCGCCACTGGGAGTTCATCCCGGCCGAGGCGGGGGGGGAGGGGGCTCCCAGCGGAGCGATTCCCGTCGCCCCGTACCGCAACGGGCTTCCCGCGATCCTCTCCCATCGCCTCGGCCGCGGCACCGTGGTCGTGTTCACCACTCCGGTCTCGCAGAGCGCCGACGATCCCGACGCCTGGAACAGCCTCGCCACCGGCTTCGAGCCCTGGCCATTCTTGGTCCTCGCCAACGAGTCGCTGCTCCACGCCGTCGACACCGGCGGCGATCGCAACATCGTCGCCGGGGCCCCGGCCGTGGTGCACCTCGACCGGCGCGACGTCGCCTCGGTGTTCGTCGGCACGCCGCGTGGCGACGATTTCCCCGCTGCGGTCGACCCCCGGCAGGGCACGGTGACCGTCACGGCCACCCAGGTGCCGGGGAACTACCGGATCCGTGCCGGCGGCGACGCCGCCGGCGTCGCCGAGGGGTTCAGTGCCAACCTCCCCCCGGCGGCGACCGACTGCACGCCGCTGGCCGCCGAGACGCTCGCCCCGCTCCTCGGTCCCGAGGCCCGCGTGGCGCGGACCGAGCGCGACCTGGTGCGCGACGTGAAGCTCGAACGGGTGGGCACGGAGCTGTTCGGGTGGATCATCCTCCTCGCCGCGGCGGCGATGGCCGCCGATTGGATCGTCGCCAACCGTTTCTACGCGCCGCGCGACGACGCCAGCGCCCGGGCCTCCGCCGCGGTGCGCGGCGGTGAACCACGGCCGCCCGTCACGGCGGCGCGGTCCCCGTCCGGCGTCCCCGCCGCGCAGGTGCCGGCATGAGCGCCGCTTCCCCGTTCGACGGGCTCTCGGTCGGCTTCGACCCGCTGGGTTCGGGGTGGTTCGTGGCCGGCGTCGCCGTGCTACTGGCGGTGATCCTCGTCGTCTTCGGCCCCGACGCCAGCCGCCTCGCCCCGGGACGGCGGCGGGTTCTGGTGGCGCTGCGCGTGGCGGCGTTCCTCGCGCTGGTGGCCTGCCTCGTCCGGCCGACGATCGTCGCCGTCCGCAAGGCGCGGCAGCAGGGAACGCTGCTGGTCCTCGCCGACGCCTCGGAGAGCATGACCGTACCCGACGGCCCGGCCGGGCGCACCCGGTGGGAGGAGATGACCGGGGCCCTCGCGGCGAGCCGGCCGGCGGCGCAGGCGCTGACTGCCGACGGGGGCGTCGACATCGCCCTGTGGCGGTTCGACCGCACGGCCACGCCGGTTCCAGCGACCGACGACGATCCGTTTCCTTTGGGAAACTGGCAGCGGCTCCCGTCGACCGACCAGACCGCCCTCGGCGCGGCTCTCGACGACGCCCTCCGCGCCGTGGCCGGGCAGACGATGGTCGGCGTGATCGTCCTCAGCGACGGGGCCCAGCAGGCCTATCCGCCGCGCGACACGCCGCCGCAGACCGTCGCCCACCGGGTCGGGGATGCCGCCGTGCCACTGTGGACCGTCACGTTCGGCCAGCAGCTTGGCACCGGCCAGGGGCGCGACGCCGCCGTCGTCAGCCTCAGCGCCGCGGAGACGGTGTATCTGAAGAACACGCTCGAGGTCTCGGGGCGGGTTCGGCTGGAGGGGTTCGGCGAGCGCGACGTGCCCGTCGCCCTGCTGGCAGAGAACGACGCCGGCGCCCTTGAAGAGGTCGCCCGGACCTTGGTGCGGGCATCGGCACGGGGGACCGACGAGCCCGTGCGGCTCACCTGGACGCCGAACGGCGTCGGTGAGAAGAAGATCGTCCTCGCCGTCGATCCGCAGGAAGGCGAGGTGGTCGTCAGCAACAACGAGTTGACGACGTTCGTCGACGTCATCGACGGCGGGCTGCGCGTCACGTACCTCGAGGGCTCGCCCCGGGTCGAGCAGCGGTTCGTGCGGCGTGTGCTCGCCGCCAGCCCCGACATCCAGGTGACGTACGAGGGGCTCGATTCGACGGCTGCGGCCCGCCGCGACTGGCCCGTCGATCTCTCGCGCACCCTCGCCACCGACGCCAACGTGTACCTCGTCGGTGACCTCGACTCCGCGGCGCTGCGGCCCGAAGACCTGCGCGTGATCCTCGCCCGGGTCGGCGCCGGTGCGGGAATCGGGTTTCTCGGCGGCTTTCACGCCTTCGAGGCGGGAGGATGGGGAGGCACTGCCCTCGCCCCGCTGCTCCCCTACGAACCGGACCAGCTCGCCCGCCAGCCGTTCGACAAACCGATCCGCCCCGGCCTCCATCTCCCGGGACCGATCCAGATGCTCCCCGACCCACGGTTCGGATCGGTGGCCGTTCTCCGCCAGGGGCCCGACCAGGCACGGTCGCTGGCGGTCTGGCAGGCGCTGCCGCCGCTCGACGGGGCGAACCTGCTCGGCCGCCTGACACCGACCGCGAAGCCACTGGCCGTCTCCGGCGACGGTCGGCCGCTGCTGGTGGCCCGCGAGTTCGGCGAGGGCCGGGTGGCGGTGTTCGCGGCCGATTCGACGTGGCGCTGGGCGATGCAGGGGGCGGCCGAGCAGCACCGTCGGTTCTGGCGGCAGCTCGTTCTCTGGCTAGCGCGGCAGGAGGACGACGAGGCCGACAAGGTGTGGGTGCGCCTGGCGCAGCGGCGCGTGTCGCCCGGTGCGAGCCTGGCCTTCGACGCCGGCATCACCCGGTCCGATGGCACGCCCGTGCCGGAGGTGTCGTTCGAGGCGACGGCGATCGCTCCCGGCGGAGCGACGAGGCCGGTGCGGATCACGCGCCGCGGCGACGTGTTCAACGGCTCGATCGCCGAGTTCAGCGAACCCGGGGATTGGAAGCTGGAGGTCAAGGCGACCCGTGCCAACGGCGAGGTCACGACGCGCAGTGCCCGGTTCACCGTCTTCCGCCAGGATCTCGAACTGGCCAATCCCCGTGCCAACCCGCTCCTCATGCGCCAGCTCGCCGAGGCGGGCACCGGCGGTGTCCGCTCCCCGGAGGAGTTGCCGCGTTTGTTCGCCGAGATCGCCGCACTGCCCTCGGCGTTCGAGACCGAAGAGCAGTGGAGCTACAGCCCGTGGGACAAGTGGCCGATGCTCCTGCTCCTCGCCGGCCTGATGTGCTGCGAGTGGTTCCTGCGGAAGCGGTGGGGCCTCGTCTGACCGACCGGGCGCGGCAGCGAGCCAAAAGCACCGTGTCGACCGCGGTTTTCGCCATTCTGGCGGGTGGCCGAAGCCTGCTATCGTCGCGGCCCCGGGAGGGTACCCCCGGGGCGGGAGCGTGGCGATGCCCAAACGGCGACCGATCCGGGAGAAGCTGCTGCTCGGCGGCCTGCTCGTCGGCATCATGGTCGCGGTGTTGTCGGCCAGCGGCTTTCTCGGCATCTATTCCTACCGGCGGTTGGTCCGCGGGTTGAGCCGTCGGGCCGGCGAGCTTCCCCGGGCAAGCGCCCTTGGCGACGCCGTCGGGCGCCTCCGTTTGCGGCATGCGGTCGCCGCCGGTCACGGCGACGGTCCCGGAGGGATCGAGCGGTTCCCCGTGGCCCTCGCCGAGGTGCAGGACGCGCTCCAGCGCTACCGGCTCGAACTCGAATCCGGTGAGGTCGACGACGTTCCGTTCGGCGATCGGAGCCGGGAGCAGGCGACGGCCCACGCGATCGATGCCTCGCTCCGCCGGATCGACGGCCTCGTATCGGCCAGTGATCCCGGTCGCGACGCGCTGGGAGCCGAACTCGAACGGCTGGCCGCCCTGTCGGCGGCCCTGCCCAGTTACCTCCAGGAGCACCTCCACGATCTCGCCTCCGAGGTCCGCAGCGGGTACCGGACCCTGATCCTCACGACGTCGGCCGCGGCGCTGGCCGCCGCGGGGTTGTTGACGGCCCTGGGGGTGCTCACCTACCGGTGGGTGTTCCGGCCGCTCCGCCTGCTCGGCCATGGCTCGCGCCGTGTGGCTGACGGCGACTTCGACTTCCGCATCGCGCTCGACACGCGCGACGAGATGGCCGAGCTCGCTGAGGCGCTCAACGGGATGACGACCCGGTTCTGCGAGATCCGTGACGACCTCGACCACCAGGTGCAGCTGCGCACCCGCGAGGTGATCCGCAGCGAGCAATTGGCGAGCGTCGGCTTCCTCGCCGCGGGTGTCGCCCACGAGATCAACAACCCCCTGGCCTCGATCGCGATGTGCGCCGAGTCGCTCGAGGGCCGGCTCGGCACGCTGCGGCTGGAAGACGACGACCTCAAGGTGGCGGGCCGCTACCTGGAGCTCATCCAGAGTGAGGCCTTCCGCTGCAAGGGGATCACCGAGAGGCTGCTCGACTTCTCCCGGCTCGGCGAGGTGCGGCGCCAGCCGACGGCGCTGGTCGGCTTGGTGCGGGACGTCGCCGAGATGCTCGGCCACGTGGGGCGGTTCGCCGGCCGGTCTGTCGAGATCAGGGGCCCTGACGACGACGGCGACCTGCTGGTGATGGTCAATCCGCAGGAAATCAAGCAGGTCGTGCTCAATCTCCTCGTCAACGCCCTCGACAGCATCGAGGCGGAGGGGAGCGTCCGCGTGATGGTGCGGCGCGAGGGGGGCGAGGCGGTGCTGGTGTGCACCGACGACGGCTGCGGGATGACCGGCGAGGTCCTCGAGCACCTCTTCGAGCCCTTCTTCACCCGCCGCCGCGCGGGGCAGGGGACCGGCCTGGGCCTCTCGATCGTGCACCGGATCGTCGCCGATCACGGTGGGCGGATCACCGCCTCGAGCGACGGGCCGGGGCACGGTTCGAGCTTCCGCCTCACGCTGCCCGTGGCGACCGTCGCCGCGGTGCCGCCGCCCCGCCAGGCGCGGGCTGCCTGAATCACCACGCCGGCACCGGCCGGGAGGAACCGATGGCGATGACGACGCGACCGATGCGGATCCTGTTCGCGGACGACGAATGCTCGCTGCAGGAATTGATGCGGATCGAATTGCCGCGCCTCGGCCACGAGGCGACGGTCTGCCCCGACGGCCGCACGGCGCTGGCGGCCCTGGAGCGGACCGCCTACGACTGCGTGATCGTCGATCTCGACATGCCGGGCGTCGGTGGCTTGGAGGTGATCGGCCGCGTCCGCGAGATCTCCCCCGACACCGAGACGGTGATCGTCACCGGGAAGTCGTCGCTGGAGACGGCCGTCGCCGCGGTCCGGCAGGGGGTGTTCGATTACCTCACCAAGCCCTGCAAGCTGGCGGAGATCCAGGGGGTTCTCGAGCGGGTACGCCGCAAGCGTGAGCTGACGGCCCGGCTCCGCGCCCTCGAGGGGCGTGTCCTCCGGGCCGAGGGAGCGACGCGGTTGGTGGGGGAATCGCCGTCGCTGGCGGAGGTCCGCCGCCTCATCGCCCGGGTCGCCGCGTCGTCGGCGACCGTGCTCATCCGCGGGGAGACCGGCACCGGCAAGGAGCTGGTCGCCCGGGCGATCCACGAGGCGGGTGCCCGGGCGGCCGGCCCGCTGGTCGCGGTCAATTGCGGAGCGCTCCCGGAGCAGCTCGTGGAAAGCGAACTGTTCGGCCATCGCAAGGGAGCTTTCACCGGTGCCGACGAGCACCGCGCCGGCTTGTTCGAGGTCGCCGACGGGGGCACGCTGTTTCTCGACGAAGTCGGAGAGCTGCCCCGGGCGCTCCAGCCCCGGCTCCTCCGGGCGCTGGAGAGCGGCGAGATCCGTCGCGTCGGCGACAACGCCCCGACGATGGTCGATGTCCGGGTGATCTGTGCCACGCACCGCTGCCTCGAGGAGATGGTGGCCGAGGGGACGTTCCGCGAGGATCTGCTGTTCCGGATCAACACCTTCGAGATCGCCGTTCCCCCGCTCCGCGACCGGCTCGACGATCTCCCGGCTCTGGTCGATCACTTCGTCCGTCGCGCCCGCCCCCAGACGCCGCCGCAGGCGGTCGCGGCGACCGCCGACACTGTCGTGATCCTCGGCAGGCACCGCTGGCCCGGCAACGTCCGCGAACTGGCCAACGTCGTCGAGCACGCGCTGGTCCTGTGCGACGAGTTGCCCTTGTCCGTCGGTCACCTCCCGGCACGGCTGACCGCCGGGCGGCCACCGGTGGCGACTGCCACCGGCGCGGTGGCTCCCGCCGTCGACCGCCCCGTCAGCCTCCGCGAATTGGAGACCCAGGCGATCCTCGCCGCCCTCGACCGCCACCAGGGCAACAAGCCACGGGCCGCCGAGGAACTGGGGATCAGCCTGAAGACGCTCTACAACAAGCTGGCGGGGGTGGCGTCATCCGCCGCTTCCTGAACCGCCGGCCCGCGTCCGCGACCGCTGCGAGGGCGGATTGGGTTCCAGCCCGCCCTCGGCCCCACGCGGCAGCACACCGCAGACGATTGGCCACTGGTCAATGGGTCTTGCGGACGACGCCGACGAGGACACCGAGCACGCGCGCGTTGCGCACGTACATCGGCTTCATCGTCGCATTGGCGGGCTGGAGCCGGATCCGGTCCCGTTCAGGGAACCAGTACTTGAGCGTCGCTTCGCCGTCGTCGGTCTGGGCGACGACGATGTCGCCCGCCCGTGCGTTCTTCTGCCGCCGGATCACCACCCAGTCGCCGTCGGATATCTGGGCATCGATCATCGAATCGCCCATGACCTTGAGCACGAAGTGATCGTCACGGTCGAACAGATCCTGGAAATCGATCCGCTCACGCTGTTCGTCGGCGACGCGCAGCGTACCCGCGGCCACGACCCCGGCCATCGGCAGGCCTTTGAGGTGCGCCGGTTCGGCGACCAATTCGATCGCCCGCGACATGTTTCGACCGCGGCTGATCAGGCGCTTTCGCTCGAGTGCCTTGAGGTGGCAGACGACGCCGTTGGGGGATCGGATGCGAAACGCCTCGCCGATCTCCCGGACCGTGGGACCGAACCCCCGGGAATGAATCTTGTCGCGGATGAACGCATAGATCTCCATCTGCCGCGCGGTCGGCGCGTTGCCACCGGCGTCGGCCGAATCGGCGTCGAGCTCCAGTGGTCCGCCGAGCAGCGACGCCACCCCGGGCATACCGGTGCGGTGCAGGGACGTTGCACCACCGTCGCCGCGGGGGGCAGGGGAGCCGCCCCCCTTGCCGGTCCGGGCCCCACTGCCGATCCGCTTCGTCGTCGCTGACTTGACCGCGAGCGGCTTCCGCCCCCGGCGGGCGCCGGCGGAGAGAGCCCCACCCGCCGCACCGGCGTGGGGGGCGCGACGTGGCTGTGTCTTGCCGCTGTCCATGGCATGGCTCCCGAGACGTTGGTCAGTATGGACAGCAGTATCTTACTATACGGCTGTTCAAAGACAAGGTGTCCCCGGCGCTCGGCCACGCGACGTGGCGGCGGAAACCTGGGCCCCCGGACGATCAGGGCCCGAATGCCGCCCGGTCGAGCTCGGCCGGCGACAGGGAATGGGCGCGGGCGAAGCCGGCGACCAGGCGGGCCCCGGTGGGGATCAAGGCCACCAGCGAGAAGTCGGCAAATCCGAAAAACGCCGCCGTGTCGGGAAACCGGCCGACGTAGGTGTCGTGGAGCGCCGTATATCCGGCCATCTCCCGCGGCACGAACCGGGCCTCCGCTTGGATCGCGATCCGCGGGACGGCCTGTGGCATTCCCCCCCCGCCGTCCGCCGGGTCGGGGCCCGTCACCAGCAGGCACACCGCGGGGCTGTCGAGCATGTCGCGCGTGTGGGCGGAGAGTCGGCTGACGTGGGTGACGAGGATCACGCGACCGCCGCCGGTCGTGGGCGACGTGCCGGAGTCGGAGCCCTCGCCAACGGCGGCGTCGTGAAGGGCAAACGGCACCATCGACGCCGCCGGCAGGCCGCGGTGGAGGGTCGCCAGGGCCGCGACGGTGCGCGACGAGAGAAGGGCCCGCACGATCCGCTGTGCATCGTCGTCGATCATGGCACGGTGCCAGGGGAAATGGCCGGCACGGTCACCCCCACGGCGGTCCTCCGCGGGCCGCTGCACCAGCCACCGCCCTCACGCCACCGCCGCCAACACGGCCAGCCGCGCGGCTGCCGGATGGCAGGCACACGATGGCCGGATCACCAGGCGAAGTGTGCGAACGCCTTGTTGGCATCCGCCATCCGGTGAACGTTGTCACGCTTCGTGACCGCCGCCCCCTCGCGCTTGTAGGCGGCGATGATCTCCTCGGCAAGTTTCTCGTGGGTCGCCCGCCCCTTCTTCTCACGGACCGCCTGGAGCATCCAGCGGATCCCGAGCGACTGCTGCCGGTTGCGGTTGACCTGCATTGGCACCTGGTACGCGGCACCGCCGACACGCTTCGAGCGGACCTCGACGGACGGCTTGCAGTTGTCGAGTGCGCGATTGAAGACCTCGATCGGCTCGCAGTCGGTGATCTTCTTGGAAACGATTTCCATCGCGTCGTAGAACACCTTCTGTGCGACGCTCTTCTTGCCGTCGACCATCAGGCAATTGATGAACTTGCTGGCAAGCAGCGACCCGTACCGGGGATCGGGGGTGAGCTGTTCGCGACTGGCGGTGATTTTTCCCATGGAAGACTAGCCCTTCTTCGCTCCGTAGAGGCTGCGCGACTGCTTGCGGCCCTGGACGCCGAGCGTGTCGAGCGCGCCGCGGATGATGTGGTAGCGCACCCCCGGCAGGTCGCGGACACGGCCGCCGCGCACCAGCACGATCGAGTGCTCCTGGAGGTTGTGTCCTTCGCCGGGAATGTAGACCGTGACTTCCTTGGCGTTCGAGAGCCGGACGCGGGCGATCTTCCGCAGCGCCGAGTTGGGCTTCTTCGGCGTCATCGTCCGCACCTGGAGGCAGACGCCACGCTTCTGTGGGCAGCGGTCGAGCACGGGCGACTTGGAGAATTTCCGCTTCGGCCGGCGCCGGCTGCGTACCAGTTGGCTGATGGTGGGCATTGGGGAGAGGAAGGAAAGCTCGGGTGGTGGGCGGGACGGGCAGACGGGCCGCGGCCTCGACCGGATCGCTGAGGATAGTCCAAACCGGCGGGCGGCGGAAGCGGTCTGGAAAAACCGCGGATCGGCACCGAATACCCTGCCGCTCAGCCCCACGGCTCGGCTTGGAGGACCTCCCCCCGGCCGCCGTGGAGTGGATCGCCATGCCACTGCCGCCACCTTCCGCAGCGCAGCGCGGCGGCGACGCCAGCCCAGGGAACCGCGTCCGGCAGGGAACCGGCCAGGAGACGAATGAACGGCGGGTCCCATGCCCGCCCTGCGATGAACCCGACCGTCCCACCAGGCGGCGTTGCGGCGTGGTCGAGGATCACGACGCTGCCGCGCTGCATGCCGACGGCCGATCCGGCCCCGACACGGTTGGTCACCAGCGTGCCGGCGCGGAGTTCGAACGCCGCGCCCGGCCCGCACGAGCCGGCCACCACCAGAATCCCGCGCCGCATCAAGCTGGCAGCGAAGGCTCCGGCGTCGCCGGCCACCAGGACCCGACCGCCCGTCGGCCCGCGGTCGGCCCCGGGAAGCGCCGCAGCGGCGTGATCGCCGACGTCGCCCGTCACCACCACCTCGCCCCCGGCCATCCCGGCGGCCAGCCAGTCTCCAGCGTTACCGGTGACCAGGAGCCGGCCACCGGTCATGCCCGCGCCGGCATGACGGCCGACGTCACCGACGACCTCCACCGTGCCCCGGTCCATGCCGGCGGCGATCCCGTGGACGCCGCTGAAATCGCCGCGGCAGATCACCACACCGTCCGCAGCGTCGCCGCGGAGCGCGAACAGGCTGCCGAGAGCGACGGTGCCCGTGTCGGCACCGATCGGCAGCGCAGCGATTGCCGGGGCGGCGTGCCCGGCGAGCAGCCCGGGCACGATTCCCGTCAGGTCGATCGATAGCGTTCCGCCGGCGCCACCGTCACGCGGCTCGATGACCAGCGCCATGGATGCGTCGCCCCTCACCTGACTGCCGCGACGCACCTCGGTCGGGCGTCGTGAGGGTACCCGACGGATGACTTGCTGCCACCCGCCGGTCGGTCGGACACGGTGCGGCGCCAGCCGGACCGGCAGCGCGGCGTCGGGACTGCTCCCCACGGCACGGCATGCCGGCCCGGCGGCGCACACGCGTCGGCGGGGCGATCAGCCCCCCTGCACAGGGACTTTGCGCGGGCGCTCGGCGGCAAGCTTCGGGATGCGCACGGTGAGCACGCCGAGCGCGTAGACGGCCGTGATGCCCGTCGCATCGAACCCCTCGCCGAGACGGAATTGGCGGCGGAAATCGCCGATCCCGTACTCCTGCCGCACCACGCGGCCGGGCAGGTCGCGGGCGGGCACCTGGGCGTGCAGCGCGAGCACGCCGTCGGTGAACGCGACGTCGATCGACCCCGGCGTCGCGCCGGGCAAGTCGGCGACGACCACCACGTCACCCTGCTCGACGCGGAGATCGACGTGGGGCTGATAGGTCAGGGCCGCGGCGGCGTCCGCATCGCGTGCCCGATCGGGAACCGAACCGTTCATCGTCACCATGGCTTCACCTCCGGGTTGAGGGATCACGTCTTTCGATCACTGCGTCGTCGCGGCCTGCGGCATCACCCGCCCGACACCGGCACCCGGCGCGGCTGGGCCTCCGGGGCCTTGGGGCAACGGACGGTGAGCACGCCGTCGACGAGACGGGCCTCGACACGGTCGGCGGCGACGGCGACCGCGAGCGGAATCCGCCGTTCGAACCGACCGCTGCCCCGCTCCCTCCTGTGCCACACCACCTCGTTGCCCGCGCCCTCGCCGGCGGGGCATGCCCCATCGGTGCGCCGCTCCCCTTCGAGCACGAGCGCGTCGTCAGCGACCGACACCGAGACATCGGCGGGGGCCAGGCCGGGGATTTCCGCCTCCACCAGCACGGCGTCGTCGGTCTCCCGGACGTTGACAGCCGGGAACGCCGCGCGCGGCGTACTTCCCCAGCCATGGAGCGGCGGCGCGGCGATCAGCGTGGTCCAGAGGCGATCGACCTCGGCGCACAATTCGTCCAACGGGTGTGCGCTGCCCGGACGGGTCGTTCTCATCGCAGGTGTCCTCCAAAGCACGAGATGGTGGCGCGGCGGTGCCGGCGATCCGCAGCGATCGCCGTGAGCATCGTGCCCACGCCACGAGAGGGGAAGTGCAAAGGCCGTGCCCAACGCCCGGCTGCCACCGTTGGTCGATGTTTCCCGCGGGATCCGCCCTGTTTTCACGTATCAGATCGATGCCTTGGGAAAACCCTGCCGTCCGTTCGAGTCGTGTCGGCTGTCAGCTTGGCAGCACGGTGAAAACATCCCTGTGTGTCGCCCCGAGCGTGTTGTGGGACAGGGGGCGTTCCCTATACTGCCGCCTGCTTTCGGTCGATCGCGTCGATGGGTGTCCGCCGCAGGTTTCGGGCCAACCAGCGAAACGGGTTTCTGAATGCGGTTTTGTCTGCTCGATCGCATCCTGTCGGTGGAACCCGGGAAGACGCTCACCGCCGTCAAGACGGTGTCGTTGGCCGAGGAGTACCTCGGCGACCACTTTCCCCGGTTCCCGGTCCTGCCCGGGGTGTTGATGCTCGAGGCCCTGACGCAGGCTGCCGCCTGGACGATCCGGCTCGGGGAGGACTTCGCCCACAGCATCGTCGTGCTGCGCACGGCGCGGAACGTCAAGTACGGCGACTTCGTCCAACCTGGCCGGACCCTCACGGTGTCGGTCGAGGTGCTCGAGCAGGACGACTCGACCACCCGCGTGAAGGCCACCGGAGCGGTCGGCGACAAGACGAGCCTCACCGCCCGATTGGTCATCGAGCGCTACAACCTCGCCGACCGGCTGCCCAGCGGCGATGCCCTCGACGCCCGGGTCCGGGCCGAGATGCGGCGGCAATGGGCGATCCTCTGCCCGCCGGGGCGGGCCGCCGGGAGTGGTCGCCCCGTGGTCTACCGGCCGAACCCGCCGGGTGGTGGCAGGCACGTCCCCGAGGCACCCGGTGCCGGAGTGCCGGGAGCCGTAGGCCGGGCTGTCGCGGTGCCCCCGGGGTGAATCGGTGCCCGCTGCCGGCGTGACCGGAAACGGTGCCGTCGCTCCGGCCCCGGGGCCGTCTGGATGCGGCCTGCCGGCTCACTCGTCAACGTCGGGCTTTTCCGTGGACGACGGACCGTTCACAATACCGAGCATCTCGCTGCGGGTCCCCGCCATCGACGAGGGAGGTCTCTCCCGAGTCCGAAGCCGGGCGGTCGCTGCCGGTGAGCCAGTCGATTCCCAGAAACGCCGGAGCGCGGGCGACCCTCCAAGCCGCCCGTCCGCGATTCCTCATCCACCGAGGTGCCATGTCGATGTCCCCCCGTGACGAAATCTTCGAGAAGGTGAAGAGCGCCCTCGTGGACGCCCTCGGTGTCGAGGAGGACGATGTCCGTCCGGAGGCCACCATGGTCGGCGACCTCGGTGCGGAGTCGATCGACTTCCTCGACATCGTCTTCCGTCTCGAGAAGGCCTTCGGCATCAAGATCCCGCGTGGGGAACTGTTTCCCGAGGATGTGCTGTCGAGCACCGAGTTCGTCGACAACGGCAAGTTGAACGCCGCCGGAATCGCCGCGCTCAAGGCGCGGATGCCGTTTGCGGATCTGTCGAAGTTCGAATCCAACCCGAGCGTCCAGAACTTCGCCAACACGCTCACCGTGGAGGACATGGTCCGCTACGTGCAGACCAAACTCGCCGCCTAGCCCGCTCGGCCGTCGACAACGCCGTCGGCCGCCGGGGTGCGGCCGACGGCGATCCGGGGCACGGCTCGGCGTGTCCCGTGGTCACCTCGGTGGACGCAGCCCGTGAATGGCCTCGTCCACGGCCAGTGGGACAGCTCGCCTTCGGTGGCAGGAAGTCCTCCACAGTCTGCTCACGCCCGCGGAACAGTTCATGCGCTGGTTCTGGATCGACCGTTTCGAGGAGTTCGTCCGCGGTCGGTCGGCGATCGCGATCAAGAACGTGTCGCTGGCGGAGGAGCATCTCCACGACCACTTCCCCGGCGCCGCGCTGATGCCCAACTCGCTGGTCGTCGAGGGCATGGCGCAGACGGCCGGGCTGCTGGTCGCCGACGCGATCGAGTTCAACCGGCGCGTCGTGCTCGCCAAGGTGGCGGCGGCGGAGTTTCATTTCGACGCGATCCCGGGTGACTGCCTCCGCTACCGTGCCGAAATCCTCGACCTCAAGCCGGCCGGCTCGCTGACGCGCGTCTCGAGCCACTGCGGCGACAGGCTTCAGGGGGAGGCCGAGTTGTTCTTCGCCCATCTCGAGCCGGGCGAGGGCGTGCCCCGGCTGTTCGAGCCCGAGGAACTGCTTCGTTGGCTCGACCAGATGCACATCTACGACATCGGCAGGGACGAGTCGGGCAAGCCGCTGGCCCGGCCCGATTGGTGAGTGGGGCCGCCGTCGACACCGCGCAGGCGGCGGACGGGAGCTGGTGACCGCGCGGGGAACGTGCGGCTCACGGCCGCCCGGTCGGATCGCTCGGTGGGTGACGGCCGGGATCTCGTGAAGGGGGGCAGACGATGGCAGCGGGCAGGCGGCGGGTGGTGATCACGGGGATGGGCTGCGTCACGCCGCTGGGGGTCACGGTCGGCGAGATGTGGAACAACCTCCGCATCGGCGCCTCGGGAGTCGGCCCGACCACGGTCTTCGACGCCTCCCGGTTCCCGACCCGGATCGCCGCCGAGGTCCGGGGCTGGGACATCACCCACGAAGGCGAGGTGGAGAAGGATTGGCACTTCTGTGGCCGGCACACCAAGTTCGCCGCTGGCGCGGCGCTCCAGGCGATGCGCGATGCCGGCCTCGCCGGCGGGCTTCCCGGGGATCCGGCGCGGTTGGGGGTGTACCTCGGCAGCGGCGAGGGCCAGCAGGATTTCGCGGCCTTCACCAGCATGATGACCGCGGCGATCGAGGGCGACACCCTCGACGTCGCCAAGTTCACCAAGCTCGGCCTCGAGACGCTCCATCCGCTCGCCGAGATGGAGCAGGAGCCGAACATGCCGGCCTGCCACCTCGCCGGCCTGTTCAATGCCCACGGCCCCAATCTCAATTGCCTCACCGCCTGCGCCGCCTCGAGCCAGGCGATCGGCGAGGCGGCGGAGTTGGTGCGCCGCGGCGATGCCGACGTCATGCTCTCCGGCGGCGCCCACAGCATGATCCACCCGTTCGGCGTCACCGGGTTCAACCTCCTCACCGCCCTCTCGACGCGCAACGACGAGCCGACCCGTGCCAGTCGCCCCTTCGACCGCGACCGCGACGGCTTCGTCCTCGGCGAGGGTGCGGCGATGGTCGTCCTCGAGGAGCTCGAGCACGCCAAACGGCGCAACGCGACGATCCACGGCGAGCTGCTCGGGTATGGCTCGACCGCCGATGCCTACCGGATCACCGACACCCATCCCGAGGGGCGCGGCGCGGCCTCCTGCATCCGCATGGCGCTGGCCGACGCCGGGCTCCCCCCGGAGAAGATCGACTACATCAACGCCCACGGCACGAGCACGGCCGTCAACGATCGCGTCGAGACGCTCGCCATCAAGACGGTGTTCGGCGAGCGTGCCTACAAGATCCCGGTGTCGAGCACGAAGAGCATGATGGGCCACCTGATCGCCGCGGCGGGAGCCACCGAGCTGATCGTGTGCCTGCTGGCGATCCGCGACGGCCTGCTGCCGCCGACGATCAACTACGACGTCCCCGATCCCGACTGCGACCTCGACTACGTCCCCAACCGGGCCCGTGATGCGGCCTGCGACGTCGCCCTCTCCAACAGCTTCGGCTTCGGCGGGCAGAACATCTCGCTGATCGTCGGCCGCTTCGCCGGCTGACCGGCGCGGCCCGGTGCCGCGCGGCAGCGGTGGTTGCCGGGAAAAACCGCCCGCCCGCCGCGGCGCCCGGGCGGGTATGGCGTTGCCCCGCCTGCCCAGGTTGCCGCCGGCAGGGTTTCCTTGAGCGGCACCGCCGGCACGACCGATACCTCCGGCACGAGCGCGGTCGCGGACCGTCGGCACGTCGCCGGCACCGTCGATCCCCCTGGGGTGCCCCGATCATGAAACACGTCCTCTCGTTTCTCGCCCTCGCGGCCGTCGTCAGCCTGTCGAGCGGCTGCTCGATCGTCGACCGGCTGTTCCTCCTCAACACCGACGGACCCTACGGCCACCATGTCGGCGGTGCCTGCCAGGACGGCGCGTGTCAGGACGGGGCCTGCCAGGACGGGGCATGTCAGGGCGGCGCCTGCCAGGATGGAGCGTGTCAGGACGGCGCGTGCCTCGACGGCGCCTGCCACGGCAGCGCCCGCCATGGGCGCGCCTGTCCGGAGGGCGTCTGTGCCGGCGGCAAGTGCAGCAAGTGTCCCGACGGCAACTGTGGCCGCTGCGCCCACTGCCGCCACCTCGGCCGCTACGGCGGTCTCGCACGCCACCACCTCTCCGCCGCCGAGAAGCAGGAGTTGATGCAGTCGGGCTATGAGAACGGTGGCCCGGCCGGCCCCCCCACCGGCGCCGTCGGCTATCCCTACTACACCACGCGCGGTCCGCGCGACTTCCTCGCCAAGTGCCCGCCGTCGATCGGGCCCTGACCGTCCGTCGCCCACGCCCTCCAGCCGGGCGGCATTGACGCACCGGCCGGCCGGCGTCACTACACTGCGTCCTCTACGGGAGCGGCGTGATGCCGCTCCGTTCCTTTCGTGGAGCACGGGTGCATGGCGGCCACTCCTCCTGCCGGCGCTGGCAACGCCGGCCTGACCGAGTCGGGACGGCTTTCAGCCACCGGCTGGCTCGTGTGTGCGATCGCGGCCATCGGGTTCGCGTTCGACATCTACGAGCTGCTGATGCTGCCGCTGATCATCAAGCCGGCGATCCAGGAGCTCGCCAAAGGAGAGGTCCAGGCGCTCGTCGCCGGTGGGATGCCGCAGGCCGACGCGCTGGCCCTGTGGAGCCCCGGTGGCAAGAGCTACGTCGGGTGGGCACGGACGCTGTTTTTCGTGCCGGCGATCGCCGGCGGCGTGTTCGGCCTGGTGGGGGGCTACCTCACCGACCTCCTCGGCCGCCGCCGCGTCCTCACCTTCAGCATCCTGCTCTACGCGTTTTCCGCGCTGGCCGCCGGGTTCGCCACCACGCTTCCGCAATTGCTCGTCTGCCGGTGCCTGGTGTTCATCGGGGTGTGCGTCGAGTTCGTCGCGGCCGTGGCGTGGCTCGCGGAACTGTTTCCCGACGCCAAGGCGCGGGAAAACGCCCTCGGCTGGACGCAGGCCTTCTCGTCGATCGGCGGCTTGCTCGTCGGTGCGGCCAACATCCTCGCGGCGAAGTTTGCCCTCGCCCTGCCGGCGATCCACGGCGACCATCAGGCGTGGCGGTACACCCTGATCTCCGGAGTGATCCCGGCGCTGCCGTTGATCCTCATCCGGCCGTTCCTACCCGAGAGCCCCGTGTGGGCGCGGAAGAAGGCCGCCGGGACGCTCCGGCGCCCGAGCATCGCCGAGCTGTTCAGCCCGGGGCTGGTCCGCACCACCGTGATGACGACGCTCGTGTTCGCCGCCAGCTACGGGATCGCGTTCGGCGCGATCCAGCAACTGCCGCAGATCCTCGGCGCCCCGAAGGGGGGCCATGCCGCGATCCTCGCCGAGGCGAAGTCGGCCCAGGACCGTGCGGCCGCGGCCGCGGAGGAGAAGGGCGAAAAACTCTCGCCGGGGCGGCTCAAGAGCATCGCCGGCAACGCCACCGACGAGGCGGTGGCCGGAGTGACGATCTTCCAGGAGGTCGGCGGGCTGGTGGGGCGCGTGCTGCTGGCGCTGGCGGCGCTGCGGATCGCGAGCCGCCGAACGCTGTTGCGGATCTTCCAGTGGCCGGCGCTGTTGTTCGTGCCGGCACTGTTCTGGTGGATCTCGACACGGCTCGGCGATGCCGGCTCGCTGCCGGCGATCAAGGCGGGAATCTTCGTCGCCGGCCTGCTCACCGTGGCGCAGTTCAGCTTCTGGGGCAATTACATCCCGCTCGTCTTCCCGACCCACCTGCGCGGCACGGGGGAGAGCTTCGCGGCCAACATCGGCGGCCGGATCCTCGGCACCGCGGCCGCATGGCTGACGCTGACGTTCTCGGCGGCCACGCCCCCCGACCCGGTGAAGATCGCCATGGTCGGCGCGGCGGTGGCAGGGGCGTACGCGCTCCTCGGCTCGATCCTCACCCACTGGCTCCCGGAGCCGGGTGCCGACGTCGAGCACTGAGCGGCGGAAGGTCTGCCGCGGTGCGGCCCCGGCACGAGGACCGCGGTGCGGTCACGGGGCCGCCGCAGGGGGTTTCTCGTTCCACACCGCCAGCGGTCCGGGCGATCCCTGCGCGCGGACGCCGTTGTCGGTGAGGATCTCCTCGGTCGTGGCGATCGCCTCGCGCCGCGGGAACACCAGCGGCGGGGCGGCCCGGCCGGCGAATTCGAAGACGACGAAGTCCTCGGTCGAGTCGCGCAGCAGCTCGACGAGGTGCCCGAGGTTCTTCACTGGCTGCTTGTCGACCGTCGCCACGATCCGGCCGACGGGGCTGTCGTAGCCGCGGGAAAGGCGGTGGGGGAACAGCGGCGAACAGATCATCACCAACCGCTCGCCGGGAAACGCCGGCCGGTCGGCGCGGCGCGTGGCGAGCGGGTTGCCGAGCGCCGCCAGCATCGCCACGACGCGGGCGTTGCCCTCGGTCGACGCGGCGTGCTCCGCGGTGGCCGCGGTGAAGACCAGCGGGCCGAACACGAAGTATTCGGGATAGTCCCCGATCAATTCGGGGAGCACCAGCGGCGGCCGGGCCGGGCAGGGGACCTTCACCTCCTGCTCGGCGCCGTCGCGGAGGATCGAGAGCGGCAGCGTGCCGTCGGCGGCGGCCCGCTGGACGTCGTAGTGAAACGACACGCGCGGCATCCCCTCGACCGCGATCCGCCCCTGGTCGTCGATCGGCGTCGCGCCGATCCTCGTGACCACGTCCCAGCGGCGGAGGACGGCATCGGGGCCCGGAGAGTCGGGTTCCGTGACGACGACGCCGGTCGTGCCCTTGGGAACCCGGAGCGAATCGCGGAGGGCCTGGTTCTCCAGTTTCTCGACGGCGACGGCAAGTCGCGGCTTGCCGTCGTAGCGGCCGTCGGCGATGTCGGCGAGGAAGATGTCGATCTCCTCGTTGGGGATGATGTAGCCGATGTTCTGCGCGGATTCGAGGCGGCTGAAGGCCAGCCCGATCATCTCCTCGCCGGCGATCGCCGGCCCGCCGCTGTTGCCGGGATTGATCGCGGCATCGACCTGGATCCGCAGTCCGCCGGTGGAATAGCCGTAGCCGGCAAACTCGATCCGCGACACGATCCCCTTGGTGATCGACAGCGCCGTGCCGCCGGTCGGGTAGCCGTAGGCCATCACCGTGTCCTTGATCGCCGGGAGCCGCGTCGATCGCTTCACCGCCGGGTGATCGTCGAACAGCGACTCATCGTCGAGTTTCAGGACCGCCAGGTCGATGCCCGGCCCGATCGCCTCGACCGTGGCCGCGATCTTCGCTCCGCTCTCGTGGGCCTGGACCTCGACCTGGCTGGCGTAGAGGACGACGTGTGCGTTCGTAAGGATCCGCTTGCCGTCGACGATCACACCGCTGCCGGTGACCGTGTCAGGGGGCTGCTTCGTCCACGGTTTGTTGAGATCGGGGCGGCGCAGCGTGGCGAAGATCTTGACGACCGAGCTCTCGATCACCGCCGCGCCGCCGGCGGCATCGGCGCCGGCGCTCCGTCCGGCCGAAGCCAGCGCCAGCACGGCGGTCGCGAGCAGCAGGGGGAACGGTGACCGCATCGGGATGCTCCGCGAGGGAAGGGCACGTCGGCTGTCGGTTCGGAGTGGTGCCAGTGTAGGTCAGTCACCCGGCGGCTGCCGTCGGCCACCGACCGGTCGCCACGGGAATCACTCGTCGCCGCGGGTGACGCGGGGAAAGGCGTTGCTGCCGTCCGCCGCCGGCGCGGGCGGGAGCCTGTCGGGGAGCGTCGGCACCATCCAGATCACCGTCAGCCCGACCGCGACCATGCCGAGGACGGCGTAGCGGCCGTACCAGGGCAGTTGGCTGAAGAACAGGCTCGTCAGCACCACGACGGTCACCAGCGCGATCGCGCGGTACTTGAGACCGCGTCTGATCCCGCGGTAGTGCTCCCAGTCTTCGAGCATCGGGCCGAACTGCTTCGAACGGTGGAGCCAGGCGTACATCCGCGGGCTGCCGCGGTAGAAGCAGTAGCTGGCGAGGAGCAGGAACGGCGTCGCCGGCACCAACGGCAACACGACACCGAGCCCGGCCACGACGAGAAACGTCCAGCCGCCGCACATCCACAGGAAGCCGATGAGCGGGTTCCGCTCCGGCCGCGGCCAGGAGGCCGGAGCGAGCCGGCGCAGGGCGTCGCGCAGCCGATCGCCGGCGAAGGGGGAGGGCGTGTCGGGGGTGCGTCGCTCGTTCATCTGCCGGCCGCGTGGGAACCGATCCTCCGGCCGGGATTCTAGCAGGCCCGGTTTTGCCGTATGATCCGCGCGACCGTCCGGTCCCGCCCCTCGTTCTTCCGGAGCCCACCCCATGCCGCTGGTGCCGATGCGCGTCCTTCTCGACCATGCCGCCGAGCACGGCTACGGTCTGGCCGCCTTCAACGTCAACGACATGGAGCAGATCCAGGCGATCATGGAGGCGGCCAGGGAGACCGAGTCGCCGGTCATCGTCCAGGCCTCGCGCGGCGCGCGGAGCTTCAGCCAGGACGCCTACCTCCGCCATCTGATGCTGGCGGCCGCGGAGCTCTATCCGTGGATTCCGATCGCGATGCACCAGGACCATGGCAATTCGCCGGCGACCTGCCAAAGCGCGATCGACAACGGCTTCACGAGCGTGATGATGGACGGGTCGCTGAAGGAAGACGGCAAGACGCCGGCCGACTACGACTACAACGTCCGCGTCACGCGGCAGGTGGTCGAGCAGGCCCATCGTCAGGGGGTGAGCGTCGAGGGGGAGCTGGGGTGCTTGGGGTCGCTCGAGAGCGGCCATGGCGAGGCCGAGGACGGCCACGGCGCCGAGGGGCAGCTGTCGCACGACCAGCTCCTCACCGATCCCGACGAGGCGGAGCGATTCGTCGCCGCCACCGGGGTCGACGCGCTGGCGGTGGCGATCGGCACCAGCCACGGCGCCTACAAATTCACCCGCAAGCCCGACGGCGAGGTCCTCGCGATGAAGCGGATCGAAGAGATCCATCGCCGCCTCCCCAACTGCCACCTCGTGATGCACGGCTCGTCGAGCGTGCCGCAGGAATTGCAGGACATCATCAACGCCTACGGCGGCAAGATGCCGCAGACCTGGGGCGTGCCGGTCGAGGAGATCCAGCGCGGCATCAAGCACGGCGTGCGCAAGATCAACGTCGACACCGACAACCGGATGGCGATCACCGGCGCGATCCGCAAGGTGCTCTGGGAGCACCCCGAGAAGTTCGATCCACGCGACTACCTCAAGCCGGCGCGCGACGCGATGAAGAAAGTCTGCGCCGAGCGGATGGTCCAGTTCGGGCAGGCCGGCCACGCCCGGAAAGTCCCGGTGGTGACGCTGGCCGAGATGGCGAAGCGCTACGCGACGGCCTGATCGCGGCCCGTCCGCCGGGACAAAGCCGCGTTGCGGCGGTTGCCCAGTCGGCCTATAGTCCCGCCCCCCGTGCCGCCGGCACGGCGCGCCTTTGGCGGCGCCGCCGACGACGGGACGCCGCCGGGACGAGCGCCGATGCCCGACCGTCACGAATCCACTCCCGCGCCCGCCGACGTCCTCGTCGACGGCCGCCGGATCCTCCACGCCGAGGCGGAGGCGCTCCAGCGCGCCGCGGCCGCGCTCGATGAAGCGTTCGCCCGGGCGGTGGCGCTTGTCGAGGCCTGCACCGGCAGCGTCGTGGTGACCGGGATCGGCAAGGCGGGTCTCGTGGCCCGCAAGGTGTCGGCGACGCTCGCCTCGACCGGCACGCCGAGCCACTTCCTCCATCCCGCCGAGGCCCTCCACGGCGACCTCGGCATGCTGCGCGGCGACGACCTGCTCGTCGTGCTGTCACAGTCGGGGGAGTCGGAGGAGATCGTCCGCCTCCTTCCCCACATCGTCGCCCGGCGGATTCCGATCGTCGCCCTCACCGGCCGCCGCGGCAGCACGCTCGGCCGGGCGGCCACCGAGGTGATCCTCACCGGGGCAGTCCGCGAGGCCTGCGGGCTGGGGTTGGCGCCGAGCACGAGCACCACGCTGCTGATGGCCCTCGGCGACGCCCTGGCGCTGGTCACCAGCGGCCGGCGCCGGTTCACCGCCGACGACTTCGCCGCCCGCCATCCCGGCGGCAGCCTCGGCCGGCAATTGACGCGCGTCGACGAGGCGATGCGCCCGCTGGCCCGATGCCGGACGGCGCTGGCCGAGGAGACGGTCCGCGCGGTGTTTTCACGGCCCTTGCCGGCGCGGCGGACGGGCGCGGTGATGATCGTCGACGCCACCGGCCGGCTCGTCGGCCTGTTCACCGACAGCGACCTGGCGCGGCTGTTCGAGCAGCGGCGCGACGACGCGATCGACGCGCCGATCGGCGCGGTGATGACGCCGCAGCCGACGACCGTGCCCGCCGGGGCCCGGCTCGACGACGCCCTCACGATCCTCGACGCCCGGCGGATCAGCGAGCTGCCGGTCGTCGATGCCGCCGGTCGCGCGGTGGGATTGATCGACGTCGTCGACCTGCTCGGGATGGTGTCCCCCGACCATCCGGCGGCGCTGCCGGCCGCTGGCGCGGTCGCGTCGCCGGCGGCCGAGGCCGCCTGACCGAGCTGCCCCGCCCCGGAGCCCGCCGTGCCCCCCGCCACCGACCTCACCACCCGCCTGGTCCGCGTCGAGCTGCTCCTCCTCGACGTCGACGGCGTCCTCACCGACGGCGGGGTGACGCTCACGGCGACGGGGGAGGAGCTGAAGACGTTCTCGATCCGCGACGGCCTCGGCCTGCGCCTCTGGCAGCGGGCCGGGTACCGCGCCGGGATCGTCACCGGCCGGGAGAGCGGCGCCGTCGCCGCGCGTGCCCGGGAGCTGGGGATCGCGATCGTGCGCCAGGGAGTGGCCGACAAGACGACGGCGGTCGCCGAGATCCTCGCCGCCACCGGCTTGGCCTGGGAGCAGGCGGCGTTCGTCGGTGACGACCTGCCCGATCTCCCGGTCGTGCGCCGCTGCGGACTGGGCGTGGCCGTCGCCGATGCCTGTGCCGAACTGGTCGCCGAGGCCGATCTCGTCACCGACCGGCCTGGCGGGCGCGGCGCGGTGCGCGAGGTGGTGGAGCGGCTCCTCCACGCCCGCGGTGCCTGGCCGGCCGCCGTCGCCGGTGCCACCGGCGGCACCGCCTGACCCCCAGCCCGGGCTTGCCATGGACAATCAGCTCGGTCGGACCGTGCGGGTCTTCCTCCTGGTGCTCGGCATCGCCGGGTTGCACCGGCTGGTCGTCGTGCCCTTGGTGGAGCCGACGGTCGTCGCTGCCGACCCGTCGCTCGAGATGACCGCCGAGGAGGTCGCGGCGGTCCGGGCGCGGGCCGACCGCCGGATGGCGGCGCTCGAGGGCATCTTCCCGGCCGACGCCTGGGAACGGAAGGATCCGATCGTCCTCGAGAGCCGGCAGATGCGGCTCCTCTTCCGGCAGTACAACGCCGTCGACGGCGGCCGGGTGCATCTGGTCCCCTGCACGCTGGTGATCCTCCCCGACGCCGCCGAAGGCGCCGCCCCCGGCCGGACGCTCGTGCTCCGCGCCGAGCAGGGGGCGGTGCTCGAGTTCGACGAGCCGCTCGACCTCCGCCAGGGCCGGCTCGCGCGACTGGTCGGCGGGAGCCTGCGCGGGCCGGTGACGATCCGCGGCAGCGCCTCGAAGCCCGGGGCGGAGGACGAGATCGAGATCGAGACCCGCGACGTCGAACTGGCCGAGCTCGAGGTCCACACCAGCGAAGCGGTCCAGTTCCGCTACGGGCGGTCCACCGGCAGCGGCCGCGGGCTCCTCGCGCGGCTCCTCCCCAAGGCCGGGGCGGGTGGCCAGGGGCCCAACATCGGCGGCGTCGATTCGATCCGTCTCGAGCGCGACGTGCGGCTCAAGCTCGAGGGGCTCGCCGGCGGACTCCTCCCCGGCCCGTCGGCGCCGACCGCCGCCGCACCCCCGATCGCGGCCGAGGCGGCGCCGGCGCTGGTCACCTGCTCGGGCGCGCTGGTGATCAACATCGGCGCCAACCTCGTCACCCTCGAGGACCACGTCGACGTCGTCCGCACGCTGCCCGACGGCACCGCCGACCAGCTCGCCTGCGACCAGCTCGCGATCCTCCTGTCGCGCGCCGCCGACGCGACCACGACCACGGGGGGCCTCGAGCCGCGTGAGATCCAGGCCCGCGGCCGGCCGGTCGTGGCCACCAGCGCCGCTGCGGCGCTCGAGGCGCGGGGGGGCCGGCTCGGCTACGAAATCGCCACGCGCCGGATCCTCCTCGACGGCGAGGAGCCGGTGTCGTTGGTGATCCAGGGAACGGAGATGGAAGCGCGGTCGATCGACTACGTGCCCGGCCCGGCCGGCACTCCCGGAGCGCTGCTGGCGGTCGGTCCCGGGTGGCTGCGGACGCGCTCCGAGGGCCAGCCCGCGGCCCACGTGAAATGGCAGAAGTGGCTGCGCGTCCGCCCCGACGGTCCCGCCCACGTCGCCTCGCTGGCCGGCTCCGCCGACGTCACCGTGCCGGGGCAGGGGCGACTGTCGGCGGCCGAGATGCACCTCTGGCTCGAGCCGCTCACGGCGCCGGCCGGCGCCGCTGCCAGTCCGCTCTCGGCCGTCCGCCCGCAGCGGATGCTCGCCCGCGGGGTCGTCGAAGTCGATTCCGAGAGCCTCGCCGCGCGCACCGATCAATTGCAGCTCTGGTTCCGCCAGGTGGAGCCGGCAGCCGCACCTGCCGTGGCGCCCGCCCCGGCGGCCCCGGTCGCGCCGCCGGCGACTGCCAGCCCGGCCCCCGCCCGCCCCGCGCCGATCGCGGCCGCGCCGGGAGCGCCGCCAGCGCCCCTCTCGCGTGGCCCGGCGGTGCCTCCCGCGCCCCCGCGCGGCCGCATGATCGCCGTCGGCGCCCTCGTCCGGGGCCAGGTGCTGCTGCTCGGCCGCGGTGCCGAAGTCGAGGAGCTGTCGATGGAGGGGCAGGTACGGCTCACCGAGGAAGTGGCCGATCAATCCGCCGCGGAAGCGGGGCTCGAGATCGGGGGCGACCAGATGCAACTGTCGCGGCCGCAGCGCCCCGAGGCACGCGCGATCGTCTCCGGTCGTCCGGCGACGATCACCGGTCGGGGCATGCATCTCGAGGGTCCGCTGGTCGAGTTCGACCGCGGTGCCAACCGGATGACGGTCGACGGTGCCGGCCAGCTCCGCCTCCCGCTCGAACGGGGCCTCGGCGGCCTCGACGCGCTGGCCGCCACCGGCGGGCAGCCGCCCGCTGCCGCCGCCGGCCCTGGCGCGCTCGACGTCCGCTGGCAGGGGCGTCTCGACTTCGACGGCGGCACCGCCCGGTTCGTCGACCAGGTCCGGACGATCGCAGGCGAGACCGGCCTCGATGCCGGAGTTCTCACCGTCACGCTCACGCGGCCGATCGACTTCGCCGCGCTGTCGGAGCGGCGCGGCGCCGGCCCCCAGGCCGACGTCGCCCGGATCGCGTGCGGGAATGGCGTGCGCCTCGAGAGCCGGTCCACCGCCGCCGACGGCGGACGCTCCGTGGAGCGGCTGTTCGTCCGCGACCTCGTCGTCGACCGGATCAGCGGCGACGTCAACGGCACCGGCCCGGGCCGTCTGACGAGCACGCGCTTCGGACGGGTGCCGGCGTTCACCCCGCCGGCGCCGCCGGGCACGCCGCCGGCGGCTCCAGCGCCGACCGCCGCCCCGACCGAGGCGCAGCTGACGTTCCTCGGTGTCGATTTCCAGCGCGGCCTGCGCGGCAACCTCCAGCGCCGCGGTCTCGAGTTCCACCAGCGTGTCCAGGCGATCTGGGGGCCGGTCGCCGCCTGGGACGACCGCCTCGATCCCCACGCCGCCGACGGCCTTCCCGCCGGTGCGGTGAGCGTGGCCAGCGACGCCCTCGGCATCGGCCAGGCCCCGCCCCTCCCCGGCCAGACGCGCTCGGCGCTCGAATTGGTCGCGGCCGGCAACGTGATGGTCGAGGGGGAATCGTTCACCGCGCGGA